>JFJP01005885.1_pt1 | contig 14740 bp, 9 predicted proteins | sample 431651 | NCBI WGS metagenome assembly JFJP01 (sample SAMN02602958, study PRJNA72255) | Microbial mat metagenome, whole genome shotgun sequencing project. | biome: fresh water; feature: sink hole; material: water; isolation source: purple microbial (photo- and chemosynthetic) mats found in...
CGCCTTGAAGGCGCGCACGGGTGAGTTGACACCGCCCGGAATGACTTTGCGGGCGCGTTCGAACAAGGTGGTGTTGTGGTCAGTGTTGGGTAGCATGGGGATGGAGATCATTGAATGGATGTCCGGGCGAAGCCGGGTCTGAAGAAGCCGGCGCTGATGCTGCGCCGTCGGGCATGTCAGGTGACTGCGCCCAAAATAGCCGATCGGGCAGGCGATGGCCCATGCCAGGGCGAAAACCCTCGCTCAGGCTGCCCTCAAGGTAGCTCAAGGCTTCGGTGAACGCGTCAACCAGTTCGTAGCCGTTGGCCAACAACGCGGCAAAGGTCGCCGACAAGGTGTCGCCGCTGCCGATGAACTGGCCCTCCAGCCGGTCAAAACGGGCACTGGCGAGCAGGCTTTGCGGCGAGGCCAGCACATTTTCCAGGCCACGCTCGCCCAGGTCGATGCCGGTGACCAGGGTGTAGCTGGCACCAAACTCCCCGGCGGCAATCGCCAGGTCGCGCGCACCGGGTGGGCGGTCGTTGTGCCACAGCGGTAGCAGCCAGCGTTTGAGCGTGCTGTAGTTGCCAATTAACACGGCAGTCTGCGGCAGGATCAAATCGACAAAGGCTTCGTGATAGGCCTCAATTTCGTCGTTGCTCCACCACGACAGGTCGGGCATGAAGGCAATCAACGGCGTGTCGGGGTAGTCGGCCGAGATGCCAGCCACCACTCCCAGGTTATCCGGCGTGCCGGCAAAACCAAGTTTGATGGCCTGCACCTCGATGTCTTCCAGCACGGCGCGGGCCTGCTCGGCCACCGCCTCGTCGCCCAGTGGGAAAAAATCAAAAATATGCGCGGTGTCGCGTGCATAAGCGCCGGTCATCACGCTCAGCGCGTGCGCACCGACGCAAGCTGTCGCCATGGAGTCTGCCGCCAGGCCGCCCGCGCCGCTGGGGTCGCTGGCATTGAAGGCGAGCAAACAAGCCGTCGGCTCGGGTTGCGGCAGGTCGCCGGGGTTCACGGAGTCTGATGGCATGGGAGGGCCGAAATTTTCTTCAGGCAAAATAGGACGATGTTGGCTGCTGGCTGTATGGAGTGTTGTCGGCAGCGTTTTTTATATTCTATTTGAAGGTCCGTTTCGCAGTGATGCCATTGAAAACCTGGATGTGCCTGATTTGTGGCTGGATTTATGACGAATCCGCCGGTAGCCCGGAGCATGGCTTGCCGCCTGGCACCCGCTGGCAGGATGTTCCGCTGAACTGGACCTGCCCCGAGTGTGCGGCGCGCAAAGACGATTTTGAAATGGTGCAAATTTGATATGTGGTGTTTTTTGGGCACATATTGCATGTTTTTTGCTTTGAAAACAGTTAATCTGTCGGTGGTGTCGGATATCGTCCGGCAAACGTCTGGCTGTTGAAGTCCACACAGGAGGAATCGCTGGTGAATACGACCCCATCGCATCTGAAAATTCTCGTGATTGATGACAGCAATACCATCCGTCGCAGTGCCGAGATTTTTCTCAAAGCCGGACAGCACGACGTGATGCTGGCCGAAGATGGTTTTGATGCGCTCGCGAAGGTCAGTGACTACCGTCCTGACCTGATTTTTTGCGACATCCTGATGCCCCGGCTTGATGGTTACCAGACCTGCGCCATCATCAAGCGCAACGCCAAATTTTCCAACGTGCCCATCGTCATGCTGTCATCCAAAGACGGTGTATTTGACAAGGCGCGTGGGCGCATGGTGGGCGCCGAAGATTATTTGACCAAACCGTTTACCAAAGACCAGTTGCTCAAGGCTGTTGAGCAGTATGGTGTGTCTTCTGAGGGAGTGGTGTAGTGGCAATTCACAATGTGCTGGTCGTCGATGACTCGAAAACCGAGTTGTTGTATCTGTCGGACGTGCTGAAAAAAAACGGCATGTCCGTCAGCACGGCCGAGGGCGCGGACGAAGCGTTCAAGCGGCTAACCGAGACCAAACCCGATTTGATTTTGATGGATGTGGTGATGCCTGGGCAAAACGGCTACCAGTTGACGCGCGCCATCCATCGCACGCCGGCGTATGCCGACATCCCCATCATCATGTGCACGAGTAAAAATCAGGAAACCGATCGCGTCTGGGGCTTGCGCCAGGGTGCCAAGGACTACATCACCAAGCCGGTCAATCCGGCTGAGTTGATTGAAAAAATCAAGGCGCTGGGCTAGCCTGGTGATGTACCGATGAGCAACAGAGAAGCACTCAGGGATTTGCAAAACCGTCTGGCAGAGCGGCTGCAGACGGCGCGCACCGAGCAAACCTCTGCCGCCTGGTTGGGCATTCTGGCGGGTGCAGGGCATTACTTGCTGCCGTTGACGCAGGCGGGCGAAATTTTTGCCATGGCCAGCGTGACTCATGTGCCCTATGCGGCGCCATGGTTTGCCGGGGTTGTGAATTTGCGGGGCGGTTTGTATGGCGTGGTTGATCTGGCTGGTTTTTTGGGAATCGGGGTGGTGCGCAGCGAGCAGTCTTGGGCCGATGTGCAACTGATCACGTTCAATGTCGAACTTGAAATCAACACTGCCTTGATGGTGGACGGCCTGGCAGGCTTGCGTCGTGCTGAGGCCTTTGTGGACACTGTGCCTGCTGCAGTCGGCTCAGCGGCTTGGCTAGGCCCTAGACGCGTGGATGCGCAAGGGGTGAGCTGGCAGGAACTGGATTTGCGGGCACTGTCACAGACCGCCGAATTTTTGAACATTGGCAACTGACTATCTGATTGGGGTGACCTTATGGCGTTTTTTGACCCACTGCTGCGAATTTTCCGCAAAGAAGCGCCCAGTGCCGAGCCCGACTCCCGGTTGAGCATGAGTCTGCCCGATGTTTCTGTTTATCAGTCTGATGCGGAAATCAAATCCGGTCTGACGCAATACGGGCCGCCCGATGTTTTGCAGCCGCACGCCACTGCGAGCAAGCTGTCGAGCCAACTGGTTGCGGTGCCGCTTTTGGGGCAGAAGACAGTGGCGCAACATCAGCGGGTTTTGGTGATATTGCTGATTGCTGCCGTGGTGGTGCTGGCTGTGGCGACGCTGCTGGGCTTGAATCAAAGTGGGCAGGCCAACCGACAGTTGACAGCCACAGGAGACGCGCTGATGCAGTCGCAGCGGCTGGCCAAAGCGGTGACCCAGGCACTGGTCGGTGATGAAAAGGCCTTTGCCGACGTGTCGCAAAGCGCACAGGTGCTGGCCAAGGTGGTGCATGGCTTGATGGAGGGTGACTCCGACATGGGGCTGGTGGCTGTGAGTGGGGACGACAAGCTGATTCTTGACCAGGCCGAGCCCATGGCAGACCGGGCAGAAAAAAATGCCGCGACGGTGCTGGCGCAAAGAAAAGCGCTGACCCAAGCGGTTGCAGCATTGCAGGCTTTGCAAAAGCAATCGTCAGGTCAGTTGAATTTGGCCGAGGCGGTGCTGGCGATGAAGCTGGAGCGCGGTGCACCGGCTGCAGAGGTTACTGCGGCCAGTGCGGTTGGCATGTTGACGCAGCGCATCGGCAAATCGGCCGCCGGGTTTTTAAGTCTCGACGGAGTCAGTCCGCAGGCCATCGACTCGCTGGGTCAGGACCTGGAGACCTACAAGCAGTTGGTGAGTGGCTTGCTCGATGGCAAACCTGCCTTGGGTCTGGCGGCAGCCGGCGATGCAGCGTTACGCGAAAAGCTGCAAAATTTGCTGAAGGCGTACAGTGAAACGGCTGGTCCGGTGGGTGCGGTTCTGGGCAATTTGCCGGGTTTGCTGGCCGCGCGCAAGGCACAGGTTGCCATACTCGCCGACAGCGAGAATTTGCGTGGCAAGCTGACCGAGCTGCAGGGCGCGCTGGCGCAACAGACATCGATTGGCGGCTTGGTGTTGGCCATCATCGCGGTTGCCGCGCTGCTGGCCTTGCTCAGTGCTGCGGCCTTGTCGTATGTGCAATTGCTTGATAGCCGGCAGCGTCAAGTCGATGCCGAGGCACTCAAGCTGGAAGCGCAAGCGCAGGAGCAAGAAGCCAAGCGCGTCAACGATGCCAACCAGGCTGCCATTTTGCGCTTGATGAACGAACTACAACTGGTTGCCGAAGGCGACCTGACCCAGCAGGCCACAGTGACCGAAGACATCACCGGTGCCATTGCGGACTCGGTCAATTACACCGTGGAAGAATTGCGCTTGCTGGTGGGCAACGTGCAAAACACCGCTGCCAAGGTGGCGCAGACCACGGCTGACGTGGATGTCACTTCCACCGAACTGTTGGCGGCCTCCAACGAACAACTGCACGAAATCAAGGAAACCGGCCGTGCGGTGGTGGACATGGCCAGCCGTATCAACCAGGTTTCGACCGAGGCGCAGGAGTCGGCCGATGTGGCGCGGCAATCATTGGAGGCGGCGGAAACAGGTCTGCAAGCGGTGCAGAACGCCATTGGCGGCATGAACACCATCCGCGACCAGATTCAGGACACCTCCAAGCGCATCAAGCGCTTGGGTGAGTCGTCGCAGGAAATCGGTGAAATCACCGAGCTGATCTCTGACATTACCGAACAGACCAATGTGCTGGCGCTCAATGCTGCCATCCAGGCCGCCTCTGCCGGCGATGCCGGGCGTGGTTTCTCGGTGGTGGCCGAAGAGGTGCAGCGGCTGGCCGAACGTTCTGCCGATGCGGCACGCCAGATTGCGGCGCTGGTGAAGGCGATCCAGACCGATACCCAGGATGCGATTGGGGCCATGGAACGCTCCACCCACGGTGTGGTGGAAGGCGCCAAGCTCTCCGACAACGCCGGCACGGCGTTGAGTCAGATCGACCAGGTGTCGCGTCGCCTGGCCGAACTGATTGAACACATTTCCGCATCAACCTCGCAAGAGGCCAATCTGGCCAATGAACTGGCGGGCAATATCCAGCACATTTTCGCGGTCACAGAACAAACCGGTGAAGGCACGCGATCCACCGCCACGCAAGTGCGCGAACTCTCCAAAATGGCCGATGAGTTGCGCGAATCTGTGGCGCGCTTTCGCATTGCCTGACCTGGCCCGGTTCTATTTATTTTTTGACGGACAAACTCATGCAAACCCAAGCTGCAGTGATGGGTGAGAGTGCTGGCGTTGTGGCGGACCTGGGGCCGCTGGCCTGGGTGCTCGATGAATTGCGCAAGTCGCTGGACGGCGCGACCAAGGCACTGCGCCGTTTTGTGCGTGATGCCGAGCTGTCGCGCGGCTCCGATCTGGCCGCACTGGACAGTAGCCAGCTGCGCATTGCCCGCCAGCAATTGCACCAGGCGGTCGGTGCGCTGGAGATGGTTGGGCTCGAAGTGCCTGCAAAAATGTTGCGTGCCATGGAGGCACTGGTGCAGAAGTTTGTGCAAAAACCCGAGTTTTGCAGCGACGCAGCTGCACTCAAGGTGGAGCGTGCCAGTTTTGCCCTGACCGACTACCTGGAAGGACTGCTCAAGGGCAAGAATCTGTCGGCGGTGGCGCTGTTTCCACAATACCGTGATGTGCTTGACCTGATCGGTGAAGACCGTGTGCATCCGGCTGACCTGTGGCAACACAGCTGGCGCTGGATCGATGTCCGCTTGCCCGATCGGGTGCAGCCGCTGCCCTATGACGCGGCGGTGCGTTCACGCATAGACGGCTACGTGCTCAACGTGGTCAAGACCGGTCACGTGCCCTCAGCGCGTGCCATGTGTGACATCAGCCTGGGTTTTGCGGTGGCGCAAAAAGAGCTGCACCCGAGGGTGCTGTGGGCGGTGGTGGCGGCCTATTTCGAGACCGTGGCGCTGGGCTTGTGTGCGGCTGACATTTATGCCAAGCGCGCGGCCTCGCGGGTGCTGCTGCAATATCGGACGTTGGCGCGTGGTGAGCCCGATATTTCCGAGCAACTGGTGCAGGATTTGCTATTTTTCTGCGCCCAGGCGGTCCCCGCCGCCGCAGAGCCGGCACCGGCATTGCGTGCGGTGCAACAGGCTTACGGTTTGACACACCCGGTTCGGGTGAACTATGACAAGCCCCAGTTTGGCCGCTTTGACCCTGCTTTGCTGGCGCAAGCGCGCAAGCGTATCGCTGCCGCCACTGAAACCTGGTCCTCGCTGTCGGGGGGGGATACCAGCCGCATCAAACTGGCCGCTGATCAGTTCAGCTTGGTGGCTGATTCCATCATCAAGCTGCATCCGGAGAGTGGCGAACTGGCGCGTGCCATCACCCGGGTGCAGGACAGCCTGATCCGCTCCAACAGCGCACCGGCGCCTGCGCTGGCGATGGAAGTCGCCACGGCTGTGCTGTACCTGGAGGCAGCGTATGACGATCTGGATCCCACCAACGAGTTGATGGTGCAGCGTGGCAACCGGCTGGCGCAACGGCTGGACCATGTGCTTAATGGCGGCCAGCCAGAGCCACTTGATGAGTGGATGGAAGAGTTGTACCGGCGCGTCAGCGATCGGCAAACCATGGGCAGCGTGGTCGATGAGCTGCGCACCACATTGGGCGAGGTGGAGTCATCACTGGACGCGTTCTTCCGCCACCCGGATGATAAAACACCGCTGCAAGAGGTACCGGGACGCTTGTCGCAAATGCGAGGCGTGTTTTCAGTGCTGGGGCTCGAACAGGCCGCGACGGCAGCGCTGCGCATGCGTGACACGGTGGAGCGATGTCTGGTGGACACGGCGGTGGGGGGTGCTGCCAATGTGTTCGAGAAGCTGGGTAACAGCCTGGGCGCGCTCGGCTTTTTGATCGATATGCTGAGCTATCAGCGTGAGCTGGCCAAAAAGCTGTTTGTGTATGACGACGAACTGGGCGAATTCCGCTCGGTGATGGGTCGGCAAAAAACCATCGAGCCCGAGGTTTTGCCGACACCTGTTGAGGAGCCGGTCACTTTGGCTGCCAGCGTTTTGCCTGGGGTGGCGCCCGCGCCGGAAATCTTGCCAGAGCCTGCAGAGGAATTCCCGAAAACCGTAGTTAGTCGGGCCGCTGCCCCGGCGGCGGTGCCAGAGACTGCAGTGGTTGCCAAACCGACCGCTAAAGTGGCTGAAGACGATGACGATGCCGAGTTGCGTGACATCTTTATTGAAGAGGCGCGTGAGGTCGTGCAAAACGGCTTTGCGGCCATTGCATCGCTGCAGGATAACCGCGCCGACTTCGATCTGCAGACCACTTTGAGGCGGGCGTTCCACACTCTCAAGGGCAGCTCCAGAATGGTTGGACTGACCGAGTTTGGCGAGGCCGGCTGGGCCATGGAGCAGGTGCTTAACGCCTGGCTTCCGCAGCAATTACCGGTGACCCCAGAATTACTGACGCTCGCGGGTCAGGCGATGAAGGGCTTTTCGCAATGGGTGGACGACATTGCCGCCGGTACGGATGATGCTTGGCGCGCCATGCCGTTTCGCCAGGCGGCCGACCGCCTGCGGCTGGAAGGAGTAGGCAGCGAACTGGTGCTGCCAAATACCCAGCCTAGCCTGCTCGGGACGCTTGAGGTGCCAGCGGCTACAGAAGCGCTTGTGGCGGACGTTGCACCGGGTGAACCCGTGGTGCCAACGCCAGCGGCTGAACCCGAGCCTGCGCCTGAACTTGAACCGGTGCTGGATTTGCCGCATCAGGCCCTGGGTGATTTACCAGCGTTGGCTGAAGCGGTCGAGAGCGCTGAAGCCACGCCAGCTGACGAGGCTGCTGAAGCGCCGGCCGACTTTTCAGCAACACAATTGCTGGAGTTTGATGAAACACAGACCTTCGATTTCGATCAACATCCAGCCGATGAGGAGGCAGGCGAGTTAGACCTTTTAGCTCCCGCTGAAGCGTCGTCCGGTGCAGATTTGCTTGATCTGTCGTTTGACCATTTGCTGGCACCATCGCCAGTTGAGCCGCCTGCGGTACCGGAAATCGCCGCGGAGCTGGCAGACGAACCATTGACTATTGACGATATTTTGTCTCCGGCGGCCGCAACTGTGTCGCAAGCCACTGAGCTTGCTGCCAGCGATGTGCTTGACGTGATCGACTTGAGCGCGTTGACGGCTGCTGCGCCAGAACCAGAACCAGAACCAGAACCAGAACCAGAGTATGAGCCTGAGCCTGAGCCTGATGTGCTGGCCGATCTGTTGGCACCGGACTTGTACGCCGCTGTGGCGCAGGATACTGAGCAGACTGCGGAAACGGGGTTGCCCGTTGAGCCCACGCCTGAGCCGACACCCGAGCTTGTGCCAGATGGTGAACCCGATCTGGCGTCAAACCGAGAGACTGCACTGGAACTCGACTCGGCATTGGCTGCGGAATTGGACACACAGCCAGAACCTGAATCGGTGTTTGAAGAGCCCGTGAAGGTTATCGGATCCCTGCAAATTGGCTTGCCACTTTACAACGTCTATTTGAACGAGGCTGATGAATGGTCGCGCCGCCTGTTGACGGAGTTGACCGAGTGGTCTATTGAACTTGATCAGCCCATGCCCGACAGCTGTGTCGTGCTGGCGCATTCGCTGGCGGGCAGTTCTGCCACGGTGGGTTTCATGACCTTGTCCGAACTGGCAAGGGCGCTGGAGCATGCACTGGAGCATACGCAACTGATGGGTCCCCCGGGCATCAACGCGCATGCGACTCTGTTTGTCGAAGTGGCCGAAGACATTCGCCGCTTGTTGCACCAGTTTGCCGCTGGTTTCCTCAAGGACCCAGATCCGGCGCACTTGCCGGCCCTCAAAGCGATTCTTGATACCCGCGTCGTGACGTCGCTGGTGCCTGAGCCAGAATTGGATGAGACCGAAGCGGCTACCTGGGATGAGATCGACCTTGATTTCGGGTTGACCGGCGAGCCGCCGGAATTGCAATCAGAGGCAGCACCTGAATTTGCAACAGAAACTGAGTTGGACGCAGAACCCGAAGCAGTGTCTGGTGTTTTGACGCAAACGGAGCCAGACTTGCACCTGGCCAGCCCGGCACAGACATTTGAAGAGCCTGAAGAAGACATCACGGCGAGCGATACGCTTGATGTCGATCTGTTCCCGATTTTTGAGGAAGAGGCACTTGAATTGCTGCCACAGCTTGACCGTGCGCTGCGTCAGTGGAGCGCCAACCCGGCGCTAGCCCCTGCGCGTCAGCAAGTGTTGCGGGCGTTGCACACACTCAAGGGCAGTGCACGTCTGGCCGGTGCGATGCGACTGGGTGAAATGGCCCATCGCATGGAATCTGCCGCTGAAAAAGTCCCGGTGGAGACTGCCAGCAGCACGCGCATTGACCCCCTATTGACCCGCCTGGACAGCATCTCAGCCTGCTTTGATGCGTTGCGCGCCATGCCGATTTCAGCGTTGGTGTTGCCGGAGCAAGCGGCCCCTGCGCCTGTGGCAGCGCTGCTGGAGCCTGCTGCGCAGCTTGTTGAGCAGCCAAAACCAGCGGCCGAAGCGGCTGCTGCCGTGGTGTGGTCCGAGCCCGTTGCGGCCCCCAATCAGTTTGCCCGGCGCGGCACCGGACACACCACGCGCGTCAAGTCGCAGTTGCTCGACCACATGGTCAACCAGACGGGCGAGGTGATGATCACCCGCTCGCGGCTGGAATCGCGCCTGGGGCAACTGCGCAGTGCGCTGGGTGATTTGACAGGCAATCTGGATCGCCTGCGCAGCCAACTGCGTGACATGGAACTGCAGTCCGAGTCCCAGATGCAGTCGCGTTTGGCGCAAAGCAAAGAGGCTGCGCAGGGTTTTGATCCGCTGGAGTTTGACCGTTTCACACGGGTGCAGGAGCTGACCCGCATGATGGCCGAGTCGGTACACGACGTGGCCACCTTGCAGCGCAGCCTGCAACAAACGGTAGAAGGTGTCGAAGACGATCTGATTGCGCAGGCACGCCTGACGCGTGAACTGCAGCGCGACTTGTTACGCACCCGCATGGTGGACTTTGACAGCCTGTCAGACCGTTTTTACGCGGTGGTGCGCCAAGCCGCCAAAGAGTTCAACAAGACCGTGAAGCTCGATATTGTGGGTGGCTCACTCGACATGGATCGGGGTGTGCTGGAACGTGTGGCACCGGCGTTTGAACATTTACTGCGTAACGCCGTCTGCCACGGCATCGAATCTGCTGCAGACCGTATCAGCGCAGGCAAGCCGCCAAGCGGCAGCATCAACATCAAGGTCGAGCAGCACAGCAACGATGTCATGGTGACCCTGAGTGACGACGGCGGTGGTCTGAACCTGGCGCGGATTCGCGAAAAGGCGATTGAACAGGGAAAAATCAGCGTCGGACAAAGCCTGACGGACGCAGAAGTTGCTGATCTGATCTTTACCTCTGGCCTGTCAACGGCCAGCGAGGTCACGGAAATGGCCGGACGTGGCATTGGCATGGACGTGGTGCGCACCGAGGTGGTCGGCCTGGGTGGCCGCATTGAACTGACCAACTTGCCTGGCCAGGGCACACAGTTCAAGCTGGTGTTGCCGCTAACCACGGCGGTGACCCAGGTGGTGTTGCTGCGCATGGGCGATGTGGTGATGGGCGTTCCATCCAATCTGGTGGAAATCGTTCGGCGCATTCCGGTGGCTGATCTTGACGCGGCGTACCAGGCGCAGCACTTTGACTACAACGGCGAGTCACTGGCGTTTTTCTGGGCCGGTGCCCTGTTGCAAATTTCGGCGGCCAGCCATGAGCCGCGCGGCAAGACGGCTGTCGTGGCTGTATTTCGCAGCGCCGGTCAACGCATTGCGTTGCATGTTGATGAGGTGCTGGGTAACCGTGAAGCTGTGGTGAAGAACCTTGGGCCACAGTTGTCGCGCCTGCCGGGCCTGGCGGGCATGACGGTGCTGGCCTCGGGCGCGGCGGTGCTGATCTACAACCCGGTGGCACTGGCCAACAGCTATGCCGCGCGGGTGCACAGTTTTGGCCAACCCGGATCAGCGGCGCAGCCGGCCAAGCCGGTTGGTGCTGCCGGCCAGGGTTTGCCCAGTGCCACAGATCAGCTGCCGCTGGTGCTGGTGGTTGATGACTCGATCACGGTCCGTCGTGTCACTCAGCGCCTGCTCAAGCGCGAAGGCTTCCGTGTGGCGCTGGCAGTGGACGGGCTCAATGCACTGGAAGTACTGCAGATTGAAAAGCCCTCGGTGGTGCTGACCGACATCGAAATGCCGCGCATGGACGGCTTTGACCTGGTGCGCAACATTCGTGCAGACCAGGCCTTGAAGGACTTGCCAATCATCATGATCACCTCGCGCATTGCCGAGAAACATCGCGAGTACGCCCGCGCCCTGAAGGTGGATCACTATCTGGGCAAACCGTATCCCGAGGATGTGCTGATCGCGCTGGTACGTGGTTATTGCAATGTGCCCGTGCCTGAGGAAACCGGTGCTTGAAAGTGACATGCAGGCCACCTGGACCATCACTTCGCAAGTTCTGACCGACCGCCTGGCCGCACTGGCTCAGGCGCTTGCTGCGCGCAACGATGCACTGGCGCTGCTGGCGCTGGGTTCGGTCGGCCGTGAAACCGCCCGCCTGGATGCCTGGTCAGACCTGGACTTTTTTGTGCTGGTGGCCGACGGTGCCAAGACCCGCTACCTGACCCAACTGGATTGGCTGGCAGACGCGTACCCGCTGGCCTGGCACTTTCAAAACACCGCTGATGGCCACAAGGCACTGATGGCTGACGGTGTGTTCTGCGAGTTTGCCGTGTTTGAGACCCATGAACTCAGCCACATCCCTTATGCGCCAGGGCGCTTTGTCTGGCGTCGGCATGGCGTCGAGGAGTCTCTGGCCAGCCCCCGGCAAAACCTTCCAGCAAAGCATGATGCCTCGTGGTTATTGGGCGAAGCGCTATCAAACCTGATGGTCGGGCTGCAGCGGCACGCACGCGGCGAGCGGCTGGCGGCGCGATGCCTGACGAGGCGGGCGCGTTCCGCGACCCATTCAATGTGGAGCGACGAATCGAAGCGCGCAGTGCTTTGGCGGCATCGGCCTTGCCTGTGTGGGCCGGAGGGTATGAACACACCGTTCCCGCTGCTTTGAGCCTGCTGGCCACGCTGCAAGCCCATGCCAACGTGCCAACCGCAGTGGCAGAACACATCGCCAGGCTGGCCTGCGCCAGCAGCGCCGAAGCCATGCGCTGATCAATCAGCGCCTTTGGCCTGAGCAGAGCAGAACAATGGCTGGGTTGCAGGCTCATTCATCAGCGCTGTCGATATCGCTGTGGTGGATCCCGAGGCGTTACCTGCCAAGCTGGCCACCGTCTTGAACCGGATTGCGGTGATTTGTACAAAAATTCTGCCTAGACCATACAGCGTAAGGGTGAGATGCTATTGATTTTGTATTTTTCATTGGCCTGCAGCCACTGCGATTGGTCGAGCCTGCCATTTGTGGCGTGGCTGGACTTCCATTCACATCAGGCAAGGGTTCGGTCCCTTCGTCCCAGCAGAGCATTGTCGTAAGCGACTCATTCATTTGTCGTTTTCGAGAATGTTTTGCCATGGTGGCGTAATGGCAGCCGTGCTGGTCATAGAAACCAGTGCCTTCGGGCTTGTCAGTTCAAGTCCGATAGGGGCAACAATTTTTCACATGCACAGGCATGGCGCAACCTATACCGATACTATAGGTGTTGTCGTCAGGGCGCATCAGAGGTGAAGAAGCGCGATTCACGCCACTTTTGCAGACACCAACCCTGGCCTCCAGCATTCATGCCGGGCAGGGATTTTTGTCAGAAAATATGCAGAGCTTGACTTGAAACCTGACCACCAGAGCCAACCCTCCATGAACTACAGCGTACTTTTTGTCTGCATGGGCAATATCTGCAGAAGCCCCACCGCTGACGGTGTATTTCGCCAGAAGCTTGTGACGTGTGGGTTGCATCACACCGTGCGGGTGGACTCGGCCGGCACGCATGACTACCATCCTGGCTGTCCGCCCGACCCGCGTTCGCAAGAGCATGCTGCGCGACGTGGCTATGACTTGTCAAGCCTGCGGGCGCGACAAATCCAGCCGGCCGACTTTGCTGCGTTTGACCTGATTCTGGCGATGGATCACGACAACCTGGCACTGCTACAGCAGGCGTGCCCGCCACAGCATCAGCACAAACTGCGCCGCTTGACCGAGTTTTGTCAGCATCTCAGCAGCCCGATCGTACCGGACCCGTATTTCGGTGGCGCGAACGGCTTTGAGGAAGTGCTGGACCTGGTGGAAGATGCCAGCGATGGCCTGCTGGCGCATGTACAGCGCTGCGTGACGGGTTAGCGCACGCGCGTCGCCTTGGCATCCACGATGCCAGGACTTGTTTCAGTCTGCTGCGGCCAGCTCTTTCACGACGACCGCCACCGACCCGGCGTCGGGCAGGTGCGACAGGGCGCCAACCAGTTCGTCGCGCACTTGCGCCAGCAGCTCATCAAAGTGCTCGTCCGACACACCGAGTTCGCTGGCAATCGCCTGTACCTGGGCGCGCTCAGCATCGCTCAGGCGACCGTCGGCGTAGCCGGTCATCAGGCACATCAGCACCACCGTGTCGGCCAAACCAGCGTCGCAACCGGCGAGTTCGGCCACGTCAAACTGGCGTGCATCGGGGCGTGCCAGCAGCTCGGTGGTGCCGGGCATGCTGGCACTGCGCGAGCTTTCGTAAAACTGGCCAATCAGCGCCGCTTCGGCCGGAGCCAGGCCGTCGATCAGCGCCACCGACAGCATGGCTTTGGTGAGCAGGATGACTTGGGCGGGGCTTAAATTCTGGTCTTGCATGAGGGGCATGATGATCTCCTGGGGTCGGGTGAAATGGCAATGAAGATAGGGGTGGTCAGGTGGTCAGGCCAACCGTCAGCGCACCAGCGCACGGTGGCGCGCGCTTTGCAATTGGCTCTGGATGTCAGCGGCGGCCAGATCGCGAAAGCGCTTGGGCAGCAAGGTGCGCCGCGAGGTTTCTGACACCGCCAGCAGCTCCATGAATTCGATCATGTCGCGCTCTTGTGGTGGCATGAAGTCTTGCGCGGCTTGCGTCAGCACGGCGGCATTCAACGGGCTGGCGCTGTTGGCGGCCAGTTCGACTGACAGCAGCGCCAGCGCTTCCAGGTCGGCGTTGGAATAACCCGTGAGTGATTCGCACACGGCCAGCAGCTCGGTCTCGCTGGCGACACTGCTCTGCGCATATCTTGATAGCACGGCACGCAATACCTGCGAGCGCTCCAGGGCTGTTTCGCAATAAAAAAACGGAATTTTGCGGTCGAGCCGGCCAGGGCGCTTAATGTCGCTGTCGAGCTTGTCGGGGCGGTTGGTCATCATCACAAACAGCACTTGGCCGCGGTTTTCGGTGTCGGCCATGAACTCTTTGAGGCGCGCGATGATGCGTGAGCTGGTGCCGTCGTCACCGCCTTCGCCGCCACCGTTGCCAAAGCTGCGGTCGCCTTCGTCGATGATCACCGCAATCGGCCCCATCGCCTTGACGGTGGCCAGCACCCGTTCCAGGTTGGCCTCCGTGGAGCCGACCCATTTGCTTCGGAAGTTTTTCAAAGCTACGGCAGACAAGCCGGCTTCTTTGAGAAAGGCCTTGATGACAAAGGTTTTGCCCGAACCCATCGGGCCAACAGCCAGCAGGCCCATCGGGGTCAGCGTGGTGTTGCCTTCTTTTAGGTTCTTGGCAATCGCCAGCAGTTCGCCCTTGATGTTCTCGTGGCCACCTACTGCGGCCAGGCCGTGTTTGGGTTCGATGAACTCGATCAGCCCGGCGCATTCTTTTTCGATCATTTCGCGCTTGCGGGCGTGGATGACTTTCAGTACCTCGGCATTGGCATCCACCGTCGGGGCAGTTTTGCCGGGTTCTATCAGTTTGGTGATCT
>JFJP01008535.1_pt1 | contig 14739 bp, 8 predicted proteins | sample 431651 | NCBI WGS metagenome assembly JFJP01 (sample SAMN02602958, study PRJNA72255) | Microbial mat metagenome, whole genome shotgun sequencing project. | biome: fresh water; feature: sink hole; material: water; isolation source: purple microbial (photo- and chemosynthetic) mats found in...
CAAATGGGTAGGTCGGGTTAGCCGCAGGCGTAACCCGACATCTCGCCAGCTATAGCAACGTCGGGTTACGCGCTTCGCGCTAACCCGACCTGCGAAATACATCTGCGTAACATCAGTTAATCAATAAGTGCATATGGAGATTGAAGATTTCAGCTTCGACCAAGATCACCCGATGGGTGACAGCACTACGCACCCAACTGAGGAATCTAGGTTGAACAGCCCCACGGGTCAGCCAGGTGCAGGGTCCCTCAGGGTCTATTGCGCGGCAAACGCTAGCGGGCCCGGGCAGGTGACCTGCGGCATGGGTGGTCAAAGCCATCGGCCAAGCGCGTGACTGCATGCCGCCATCAGCAGGGCGGAGTTTCAGCGGCCACGCGGAAATCGTTACAAAGGATGCTCGGCGTAAAACTTGCCACCGTGGTAGAGCAGTGGGGCGGCACCAGCGCGGTGGCTGCAATGCTCCACCTCGCCGACAAAAATCACATGATCACCTTCCGCATATCGGCTGCGGTTGAAGCATTCGAAACTGGCCACACAGCCTTCCAGCAAAGGCGCGCCGCAACGGCCTTCAGAAAACACCACGTCGGCGAACCGGTCAACACCGCGCGCGGCAAAGCGCAATGCCAGTGGCTGCTGATCGGCCGCCAGGATGTTGATGGCGTAATGCGAGCCGCCACGAAACGCGTGCATGGCGCTGGCCGCCTGCGACAGGCTCCACAGCACCAGTGGGGGATTGAGCGACACCGAATTGAACGAATTGGCCGTCAAGCCCACCAGTTGCCCACCCGGTGCACGCGCGGTGACGATCGTCACGCCAGTGGCAAACATGCCCAGGGCGGTGCGAAATTCGGTACTGGAAAAGTCGGGGGATTGGGCGCGCGGGCGCGTTTCGGTCAGAGGCATTGGCGTGAATTTACCCGATATTGCCGCAGGCCTGGCGCTGTGCGCCCAAAGCTTGGCAGCGATGTGCGGCTTTTAGAATCGCAGCATGCATTGGATTTCTCACCACCTTTTTGTTGTTGCTTTTAGTTTAATAGCTGCCTGCGCAGGTCCAGCAAGGGCTTGCGCCGAGTTTTATACAAAACTACCGAACGTATCGCAGAGCTTGTGTCTGGCCGCTAGCCTGCAACCCAGTGGTGCGCGCAGTGTCAAGGGCAAACCGATTCTGGTGCGCGACATCACGCCGGACGCGCCACGCCTGCGCGTGCTGGTGGTCGCAGCCATGCACGGCGACGAGCTGTCGTCGGCTTCGGTGGCCTTGCATTGGCTACAGCTGGCGCAACTTGACCCGGCCAACATCCACTGGCGGTTCATTCCGGTGCTCAACCCGGACGGCTTGCTGCGCGACAAGCCGTGGCGCATGAACGCGCGCGGGGTTGACCTGAACCGCAACTTTCCCACCCCGGACTGGCTGCGCCAGACCAAAATTTACTGGGAAAAGCGCACCGGCAAAGACCCGCGTCGCTGGCCCGGCAAGTCACCCTTGAGCGAGCCGGAGGCGAAATACCTGTTTGCCGAAATGGCCAGTTTCAAGCCGCAGGTCATCGTCAGCATCCACGCGCCTTATGGTGTGCTGGACTTCGACGGCCCCCAAATGCCGCCGACCCAGCTGGGTCGCCTGTACCTCGACCAGGTGGGCGTGTTCCCGGGGTCGCTGGGCAATTACGCTGGCGTGCAGCGTGGCATCCCGGTGGTCACGGTTGAGCTGCCCAGCGCCCTGCGCACTCCGGTGGATGCCGAAATGCACAAGATGTGGCATGACCTGCGCGCCTGGATAGACCGCACCTTGCCGGTTGAAAATGCCGCCGTCCCGCAACAGCCGCTTGACTCCGTGCTTTAACGTGAAACAACCGTAGAAGCGGCACCATGCCGCTTTGAATGCGGCTGGAAGCCGCATCTACAGCGCTGTTTCATGCTTTTGGGGTGGCTGCGCTGCCATGCGGATTAGGTTGAAGCTTCTGAGGAAACAGCGTAGATTCCCCGTTATCTCCGCATCCCCACAGTGGGCTCTGATCACAATGCTGCGGGCCACGGCAGCGGGTGGCTGTTGGGCAGGTGCTACAGGCTTGGCTGGTTTATATGAAAAACTAGCTTGTAGCCCTTTTGCAGTAAGCGTTAGAAGCTATAGTTTCCATACCGATCCTTAGCGTAGTACCGTGCCAGTTGATCGAGGTGAGTCAGGATATGAAAATAATTCGTGCCAAGCCCGCTTTGAACTGACCACCCGGACATTGTCTGCCCCTGATTGGCCGTGATCTTCAGCCATCACGTTGAGAGGGATGTGCGCAGACCAACTTCGCGACTGCCGCTGCAAATCTCTCTGAAATACCAAGCGGCTGAACTTTTTTAAATCAGGTTTTGTTTTCTTAACTGATGTTACGCAAGGTAGCGTTGTTCGCCAGTTGAGTGCTGAAAGTGGCGCATGTTGCGTCAAATGGGTAGGTCGGGTTAGCCGCAGTCGGGTTACGCGCTTCGCGCTAACCCGACCTACGAAATACATCTGCGTAACATCAGTTCTTAACGTAAACCACCTTGGTAAAAGCGGCATCCTGCCGCTTTGAATGCGGCTGCAAGCCGCATCTACCGTTGCGTTTCATGCTTCTGGCTGGTCGCGAGACCATGACAGTCAGAAATACTGCTTGGCGAAGTTGGCGATCGCCAGCGCGATGACGATGCCTGCCATCCATGACAACAACGAATAAAATCAATTGGATTTATTTAATTGATGTCGCCTGTTGAGGCTTGGAATTTCAACGTCAGGTCATCTGGTTTTGCTACCCTTTGTCGCATGGCTGACCTGGGTAGTTCAGGTTGGCACGTTATTTGATGCTTCGAGAGTTCTGTCGGGCTAACAAAGGATTTTTGTCATGAGTGATGTTGCAATTTCTGTCAGTCTGCTGGCCCTGGTGGCGGTGCTGGGCCTGTGGCTGGGCAGTTTTGAGTTCAGGGGTGTCGGTCTGGGGATTGGCGGGGTGCTGTTTGGTGGCATTTTTGTGGGTCACTTTGTGCATCAGAATGGCATTGCGCTGGATTTGCACACCTTGCATTTTGTGCAGGAGTTTGGCCTGATCTTGTTTGTGTACAGCATTGGCATTCAGGTGGGGCCGGGTTTTTTCTCATCCTTGCGCAGCACCGGGCTGCGGCTCAATGGGCTGGCGGCCTTGCTGGTGCTGCTGGGATGCCTGGTGGCGGCAGCTCTGCACCAGTTTCTACAGGTGCCGTTGCCGGTGGTGCTGGGGGTGTTTTCGGGCGCAGTGACCAACACGCCGTCGCTCGGGGCTGGCCAGCAAATATTGACCGAGTTGGGCTCGTCCGCAGAAGGTGTATCGCGCATGGGCATGGCGTATGCCATGGCTTACCCGTTTGGCATTTGTGGCATCTTGCTGTCGATGTGGCTGATCCGGCTTTTTTTCCAGATCAACATCAACCAGGAAGCCGCTGCGTTTGAAGAGCAGTCAGGCCGCTCGCGGGCCAGCTTGCAGACCTTGAATGTGGCCTTGCGCAACGTCAATCTCAATGGGCTGGCGATCAAGGATGTGCCGATGCTCAATGACGGCAGGGTGATTTGTTCGCGGCTCAAGCGGGGTGACAACTTGAGCGTGCCCAAGCCGCAGACGCTGCTGCAGGTGGATGACGTGTTGCACCTGGTCGGCGAGCCCGACCTGCTGCGCAGCGTGCAACTGGTGATCGGCGAAGAAGTGAACGTGTCGCTTTCGACCCACGGCACGCAACTGCGCGTCGAGCGTGTGGTGGTCACCAATGTGCGGGTGATTGGCGAGAGTCTGTCGGAGCTGGCGCTGCCACAAACTTACGACGTGGTGATTTCACGGCTGGACCGCGCCGGCGTGCAACTGGTGCCACAACCCAGCACCGCCCTGCAGTTTGGTGATATTTTGAATCTGGTGGGTATGCCAGATGCCATTGAGGTGGTGGCCGGCATGATGGGCAATGTGCAGCAAAAACTGCAGCAGGTGCACATGTTGCCGGTGTTTATCGGCATTGGGCTGGGGGTGCTGCTGGGCTCGATTCCGTTTTACCTGCCCGGCATTCCAGCGGCGCTGAAATTGGGCCTGGCGGGTGGGCCGCTGGTGGTGGCGCTGATTGTGTCGCGCATCGGCAGTGTCGGCACGTTGCACTGGTTTATGCCGCCGAGTGCCAATCTGGCGCTGCGCGAGCTGGGTATTGTGTTGTTTCTGGCGGTGGTCGGCCTCAAATCAGGTGGGCAGTTTCTGGCGACGCTGCTACAGGGCCCGGGTGTCAGCTGGTTGCTGTACGGCATGTTGATCACGCTGCTGCCGTTGATGGTGGTGGGCTTGCTGGCGCGCATGGTTTGGCGCACCAATTACCTCACGCTGTGTGGACTGTTGGCCGGTTCGATGACCGACCCGCCGGCGCTGGCTTTTGCCAACGCAATGCACCCCACCAGCGGCGCGGCGGCGCTCTCGTACGTCACGGTCTATCCGCTGGTGATGTTTCTGCGCATCGTGGCACCGCAACTGCTGGCGTTGCTGCTGTGGTCCCCAGGCTAGCCTGGCGCAACCCGTTTTACAAGGTGTTGCACAGCCGGACATGCGTCCTGAAGCAGCCACCCTTAATGTGAAACCCCCGGTAGAAGCAGCATCTTGCCGCGTCGAATGCGGCTGGAAGCCGCATCCACAGCAGAGTTTCATGAATCGGGGTGATCGCGAGACCATGCCAGTTTGAGAGAAAACAAACGCCTTGGCCGATGTTGTTGGTTTGCAAAAAACAAGCCCACAGCGTGGGAGTCGATTGATTTAGATCAATAATCCCAGGCGTGGTGTAGGCATCGACAGACGCTTTAATCTGCGTTTGCGCGCCAACCTGCGCTGACCGACGCGCTGGGTGTCGGGCTTTTTCAGGGATCGTCTTGCACATGAAAACAAATCTTCCCGTGACCCAGGTCGAGCATCACCTGCCCGAAGACGCTGTGCTGGTGTCCACCACCGATTTGACTGGCCACATCACGCATTGCAACCGGGGCTTTGTCGATGCCAGCGGCTTCGATTACGACGAACTGCTGGGCCAGCCGCACGACATCGTGCGCCACCCCGACATGCCAGCCGAGGCGTTCAAGGATTTGTGGGCCACCATTGGGCGTGGCCGACCGTGGAGCGGCATTGTCAAGAACCGCTGCAAGAACGGTGACCATTATTGGGTTCAGGCCAACATCACCCCGGTGATGAAAAACGGCAAGCCCAGCGCTTACATGTCGGTGCGGCTCAAGCCCAGCCGTGCGCAAGTTCTGGCGGCTCAGGCGCTGTATGCGCGCATTGCGCAGGAGCGCAGCAGTGGCCACACCACCTTCAGATTGCACGCCGGCCATGTACGCGCCCTAGGGCTGCGCGACGCTCTGGGCAAGCTGCATCGCCTGACGTTGCCGCAGCGCGTCGGCGCTGGCCTGTTGTTGATGTTGTTGCTGACCCTGGCACCGGCGTGGCTGCTGGGCGATGCGGGATCAACCTGGGTCACGGCGCTGCAGTTGGCTGGCGGCGCTCTGGGCGCGGCACTGTTCTCGTGGTGGTTTGTGGTGGCCGTGTCGGCACCGCTGGAGCGCGCCGACGGGCTTGCCGGTCAGGTGGCAGGCTGCAACCTGGAGGGGCACATCAGCTTTGACAGCACCAGCCCGCTGGGCTCATTGATGCGCCGACTGTGGCTGATCAACCTCAACATGCGCGCCATCGTCTCCGATGTGCGCGCCGAGGTGGCCGGCGTGACCGACAGCGTGAATGACATTTTGCAGGGAAGCCAGGACTTGTCCGAACGCACCCAGGCCCAGGCGCGAAATGTCGAGCGCACGTCGGCCTCGGTCGAGCAGATTTCTGGTGCCGTGGGCGCCACGGCCGACACGGCGCAAACCCTGGCAACGCTGAGTTCCGAGGCCAGCGCGGTAGCGGCTGATGGCGTGCAGTCGATGGACGAGGTGGCAAGTTCCATGCAGCGCATCGCATCATCCGCGCGGCGCATCACTGACATCATTGATGTGATCGAACAACTGGCGTTTCAGACCAATTTGCTGGCGCTGAATGCGGCGGTAGAGGCCGCGCACGCTGGCGAAGATGGTCGTGGTTTCGCGGTGGTGGCGACTGAAGTGCGTGCGCTGGCGCAGCAGCACTGCCGCGCAACAGATTCGTGACCAGATTCGCGAATCGACCGAGCAGGTGGCACAGGGCACCAGCACCGTGGATGTGGCCGCCGCCACCATTCGCGAGGCCGTAGATAAAGTGCACCGGGTGACCGAGCGTCTGGGCATCATCACCCAATCGACGCGCGAGGAGTCTCGCAGCGTGGCGCAAATCAGCCAGGCCATGCACTTGCTCGACGATGTGACGCAGCAAAATGCCCATTTGGTGCAACGCTCAGCCGATGCCTGCCAGGCACTGTCGGCGCGCGCGGCCACGCTGGATCGGGCTGTCAAGGTGTTTTCAGCGCGACAACCGGGCTGAAATTGTTGGTGTTGCAGCGTCTGCCAAGTGCTTTGTTTGGCCCAGCCGCGCATCTGCCGGGTTAGCCGGATTTATACGAAAAATATGCCTGTAGCCCTTGCCGCTAAAGCGCTACAAGCTACAACTATTGTAGTTTTAGCGACCTGATAGGTTGCCTGTCCGCCTGGTTTGACCAGGTTGATCTGACAAGTGGCGTTACTCCCGCTGCCTGGCGGCATTAAGTAAAACTACTTACACCAACTCTCTATTTGCGTTATTCAGATTGCAGAAGTGGCCGATAGACTTTGGACTTGTCTGGCAGATGCTCTGCCGGGCTGGCCGGCGCTCGTGGCGGGCCTTTTTGACGATGGGTATCCTTCTTCTTATGACCGCAGCAGCACCTACCAGCGACCATGAAGCCGATCTGAGCACGGTCTCCGAGCTTTACCTCAAGCAATGTGCCGGGGAACCCATCCACCGCCTGGGACTGGTGCAGGCGCACGGTTTTACGCTGGTGGTGGCGGTGGACAGCGGGCTGATTGTGCAGGTGTCGGCGGGTGTGACGCGGCATTTGCCAGGGGTCACCGATGTGCGAGAGGTGTTGGGCACAGTGCTTTCGCGCTGGGTCCATGCCGACGATTTGGCGCGCTCGGGTGGGCTGGGGCAGCTCAGTGAATCGCTGCAATCGCTGCATCTACAGTGGTACCCGCTGGCTGACAGCGCCAGCGCACCCGTGTTTGAATGCAGCGCCCACCGGGTGGGTCAACACGCCGTGCTGGAGTGCATCGCCGGTCAGCAGGACGCTGACATGGCGCAAGCCGATGGGCTGATGGCATTGCAACTCAACCAGGCGCTGGTGCGCTTGCGCAAGGCAGACCAGTTGCAGCCGTATTTTGAGGACTGCGTGGCACAGATGCAGGGGCTGTGCGGCTACGACCGCGTCATGCTGTACCGCTTTTTGCCCGATTTCAGTGGCGAGGTCGTGGCCGAACACTGCGCCAGCGGGGTCGAGCCGCGTTACGTCGGCTTGCGCTTTCCGGCCTCGGACATCCCTCCGCAGGCGCGTCGCTTGTATGAAACCAACACCCTGCGCATTCTGGCCGACGTGCAGTCTGCCCCCGACGCGCTGCTGCCGGCCACCTTGCCCGACGGCAAGGCGCTGAACCAAAGCCAGTGCGTGCTGCGCAGCCAGTCGCCGGCCCATCTGGTGTATTTGAACAATCTGGGGGTGCGTGCCACGCTGACGATCTCGCTGCTGCGCAATGGCCGACTGTGGGGCATGTTGGCCTGCCACCACGGCCAGCCCCGCGTGCCGCCAGCCCATCTGCGCGAGGCCATGCGCGAGGTGTGCGAGCTGATGGCCAATGTGATCTCGATGCGCATTGACAACCTGATCAAGCGCGATGAGCTGCGCTGGGAGGCCGGCATCAGCCAGGCGTTGTCCGACCTGAGCCAGACGCTGGGCAGCGCCGACACCCTGGGCAAGGGGCTGCGCGGCCAGATGGACGGGCTGCGCCAGGCGTTTGCCGCCGATGCCTTTGGCCTGCGCCTGGGGCGCACCGGGCTGGTTGAAAGCGCACACGCCAGCAGTTTTCACGCCCAGCCGCCAGGCCAGATTCTCGACCAGGTGCAGGCACTGATGGCTGACCTGGCGCCGGGCGAACTGCGGGCTTTTGATGATTTGCTGACCCCCGCCCGGCGGCATTTGCTGCCTGGCCTGCCACAGGCAGCGGGCTTGCTGCTGGCGCGTCTGCCGGTGGGCGAGGATGGTTTTTGCTTTTTCACCCGGCCCGAGTTGGTCACCCAGGTGCGCTGGGCTGGCCGGCCCAACAGCGTCACCGTGGTGACGCAACCCGGTTTGGTGCGGCTGGAGGCGCGGCGCAGTTTTGAGATTTGGCAGCAAGACATTTGCGGCTGTGCGCCCGCCTGGAGCCTGCCCGAGCAGCACGCGCTGCAACGCCTGGCAAGGCTGCTGGGGGAAATGCACAACCGGCTGACGGCGCGCGATTTGCAGCGCCAACTGGAATGGCGTGCGCGCCACGACACGCTGACGGGCCTGCTCAACCGCAACTCGGCCGAACGTGAGCTGGTGCAGCGCCTGCAGTTGGGGGCGCAGCCGCTGGCGCTGCTGATGATCAACATCGACCAGTTCAAGCGCATCAACCACGGCCACGGCAGCGCTGGCGGCGACGAGGTGCTGTGCCAGGTGGCCCGGCGACTGAGTGACACCACCCGCAGCAGCGACCAGTTGGCGCGGCTGGGCAGCGACGAGTTTCTGCTGGTGACCGATGTCGGCCAGCCGCCCGTTGAGCAGGCATTGCAGATTGCCGAGCGTGTGCGCAACGCGCTGGGCCTGCCGATCACGCTGGGCGGCCAGCGCATTGCACTGGCGGCATCGGTCGGCGTGGCACTGCACCCGCAGCACGGCCAAAACGCCGCCACCCTGCTGCGCCACGCCACCATGGCCTTGCATGAGGCGCGCGCCCGCGGACGCGCGCGCAGCGTGCTGTTTGACGACAGCATCGAATCAACGTTGCAACGCGCCGACACCCTGCAAGACGAGCTACAGGTGGCCATTGCCGAGCACCAGCTCAGGCTGTTCTACCAGCCCAAGGTGGACTTGCACAGCATGAAGGTGGTTGGGCTGGAGGCACTGGTGCGCTGGCAACACCCGGTGCGCGGCCTGGTGGGGCCACTGGAATTCATCGACCTGGCCGAGCGCTGCAACCTGATCGGGCCGCTGGGCCGCTGGGTCATGGAGGAGGCCGCAGCCCAGGTGGCGCGCTGGCAAGCCACGCCCGAGCCGGCCTGGCCGGTGGCCATCAACGTGTCGTTCATGCAAATCGTCAGTGGCAGCATCGCCCGCGATTTACGCCAGTGCTGCGAGCGCCACCAGATCGACCCCTGCTGGCTGGAGCTTGAACTGACCGAAAGCGTGATGATGGAAAACACCCAGCAGACCATCGCCATGATGGACGAGGTGTCTGACTTGGGCGTGAAGGTGTCGCTCGATGACTTTGGCACCGGCTACTCGTCGCTGGCCTATGTGCGCCAGTTGCCGCTGGATTCGCTCAAGATTGACCGCTCGTTTGTGATGAACCTGGAGTCCGAGCAAGCCTCGCAGATCGTCACGCGCGGCATCATCGGGCTGGCCAGTGGCCTACAGCTCACCACCATTGCCGAAGGGGTCGAGACGCACTGGCAGCTTGAATGGCTACAGCGCAGTGGCTGCGACATCGGGCAGGGCTACCTGTTTGGCAAACCGGTACCCGCCGATGAACTGCCGGCCCTGGTGGCCGACATAGCCAACCGTCTTGGCAAGTGAGCGGCAACATGCGCGCAAGGGTTTTGCGCCTGTGCCCGCCGCCGCCCGGCCTGGGTTGCCATCATGTTATTTATTTCATGCTTGAAAAGAAAGTTCAGCCGCTTGGGATTTCAGAGAGATTCGCGGCTACCGCCGCTCCTACAAAACGGGTCACGATGCCGTGTAGGAGTGGCGGCAGCAGCGAATTTGGTCTGCACGACATCCCACTGAACGTGCTGGCTGAAGATCATTGCCAATCAGTATTTATTTTATAGCTTGCAGCGCACTATTCATAAGGGATGAAGACCATTTTTACCTATATTTACGAAACAACTGACACAGCGGCCCTGGCGGTTTTGCAATGCCGGATGAACCTGAAATGCCGATGCCAACAGCCCGCTGCAAGCCAGGCCAGCTTGACAACCTCAATCGCTGCAGCGTTTGGTTGGTACGAAACAGGGGGCTGGTTCCAAGCGGCGATACTTGTTTGAATACGGTGGAAACGCCAATTTTTGAAAAATATTTTTGCAGCAACAATGTCACCAGCATAGCAAAGAGAGACTTTACAAATGGACGACATGAGCGCAAAACCGCAACCGCAGCCGCAACTGCCATTGGCTGCTGATGCCACGGGGGCCGCAGGCTCTGCGCGCAAAACCAGGTCGGCATTTACCCGCCAGTTGCAGCTCACGGTGACCGTGCTGGTGGCGGTGGCGCTGGCTTTTGTGCTGTATGCAGCATCTGAAAAAGGCATTGACCGTGCCAACCTGCAGCGCTATCAGTCGTACCTGCTGGCCGACGAGTTGCGCCAGTCGTCTGACGACCTGACGCGCATGGCGCGCAGCTATGTGGTCACGCTGGACCCGCAGTACAAGCAGTATTACCAGCACATTCTGGACTGCAGCCGCGCCCCGAGGGCTACCACAACATTTACTGGGACCTGGTGCTGCAAGGCCAAAAGCCGCCCGGCGCGGTAGATGGCCCGGCCGTGCCCTTGATCACCCGGATGCGCGAGGCCGGCTTTACCGACGAGGAGCTGGCGCAACTGGCACTGGCCAAGGCCAACTCCGACGGGCTGACCAAAACCGAGTTTGAGGCTTTCCGGCTGGTTGAGATGCCTGCGCCAAACACTGCCGCGCAGCGCGAGCGGGCGCGCCTGATCATGCACGACGCGCAGTACCACAGCGACAAGCAACGCATCATGCAGCCCATCAGCGAGTTCAACCGCATGATTGACCGGCGCACCAGCGAGGCGGTGCGCCAGGCGCGCGCCCGTGCCGATGACACACGGCTGCTGCTGATGGGCCTGGGTGCGCTGCTGCTGCTGGCACTGTTGCAGACGCACCGCAGCCTGCACCACATCCTGGGCGGCTCGGTGGATGCGGTGGTGGCACGCATCACGCGCATTGGCAAGGGCGATTTTTCTGGCTCGACCGAGGTCGCCGCCGGACTGGAGGGCAGCGTGATGGGGCGGCTGGCGCAAACCCAGTTGCAATTGCAAGACACCGATGTACAGCGCCAGCGCCATGAGCAGTCCCTGCGCACTGCGTGCGAACAGGCCGAGGCGGCCACCCGCGCCAAAAGCCAGTTTTTGGCCAACATGAGCCATGAAATCCGCACCCCCATGAACGCCGTGCTGGGCATGCTGGCCTTGCTGCAGGGCACGGCGCTGGCGCACCAGCAGCGCGACTACGCACAAAAATCCGAGGCAGCGGCTCGCGCGCTGATGGTCATCATCAACGACATTCTGGATTTTTCCAAAATTGAAGCTGGCCGCATGACGATTGACCACCACCCGCTGCAGCTTGACCCCCTGTTGCGCGACCTGTCGGTGCTGCTGGCGGCCAACCTGGGCAGCAAACCGATTGAGGTGCTGTACGACATGGATGCCCGGCTGCCGGCCACGGTGCTCGGCGATGCCCAGCGCCTGCAGCAGGTGTTGACCAACCTGGCGGGCAACGCCATCAAGTTCACGGCGCACGGCCAGGTGCTGGTGTCGGTGCAGTTGCGCCAGCCCGGCACACTCGGTGGCGCACCGGCGCTGGTTGATTTCGCCGTCAAGGACACCGGCATTGGCATTGCCGCCGAGCAGCAAAGCCGCATTTTTGACGGTTTTTCACAAGCCGAGGCCTCCACCACCCGGCGTTTTGGCGGCACCGGGCTGGGTCTGGCGATCAGCAAGAATCTGGTGGCGCTGATGGGTGGCGAGCTGGTGGTGCAAAGCGAACCCGGTGTGGGCAGTTGTTTTTCGTTTTGCCTGCCGTTGGCGCTGGCTGCCAGCCCCGAGGGTCAGCACCTGCTTGGCGTACCTGTCGCCACTGCGCCGCAATCCGCCTTGATCATTGATGACAGCCCGGTGGCCTGCGAGCTGCACGCCCTCATGCTGCGCCACCAGGGCTGGCACTGCGATGTGGCCTTGAGCGGCCAGCTCGGGCTGGCGCAACTGCAGCAGCGCCGGCAGGCCGGGCTGCCCCCCTACGACGTGATTTACCTCGACTGGCGCATGCCCGACCTGGACGGCTGGGAAACCTTGCAACAGATTCGCGCCCAGGACGATGCGCTGTGGCGGCAATGTCCGGTAGTGATGGTGACCGGCAATGGCCGCGACTACCTCGGCCTGCGCTCGTCGGTTGAGCAAGGCCAGCTCAATGGTTTTCTGGTCAAGCCGGTCACCGCGTCCATGCTGATGGAGGCCGCCCGACACCTGGCGGCATCCGAATTGGCATCGCACGCGCCGGCCCAGCAAGCCGTGGGACGCTTGCGCGGCTTGCGGCTGCTGGTGGTTGAAGACAATCTGATCAATCAGCAAGTGGCCGAAGAATTGCTCTGTAGTCAGGGCGCGGTGGTGGCACTGGCCGCCAACGGGCAACTGGGCGTTGAAGCCGTGCAGGCGGCGCAACCGCCTTTTGATGCGGTGCTGATGGATTTGCAAATGCCGGTGCTCGACGGCCTGTCGGCAGCACGCGCCATACGCGCACTGGGCTACACCGAGCTGCCGATTGTGGCCATGACCGCCAACGCCATGGCCAGCGACCGCGACGATTGCCTGGCTGCGGGCATGAACGACCATGTCGGCAAACCTTTTGACATCCAGGACCTTTGCACCCGCTTGCTGCGGCTGATCAAGCACAGCGACGCTTGATGCCTGCATTGTTGTAGGAGTCGCGCCCTCGCGACAAAGACTGTTCGATTCCGGCTGGTCCGGCTTAACGTCGAATACCAGGCTTGTCGTTCGTAGCCCGGAAGGAGCGAAGCGGATTCCGGGGTCTCAGGTTCCCGGATTCCGCTTCGCTGCATCCAGGCTACAAAGTGTTTCCTCATTCGGGGTGGGCACAGTCCATCAAAACCAGCGCACGGCAATGCACCCGCTGGCATCCAGGCTGACCGTCAGTGCTGGTTGCCGGATAAGCGTGGCAGCCGGGGTTTCACCCAGGTTGAAGATCGACACCGTATCCACCAGCTCCCGGGCCTGGCTGTTGAGCCCGCTGGCGGCGGCAGCCATTTGCTCTACCAGCGCCGCGTTTTGCTGCGTACCGGTGTCCATGGCGTTGATGGCCTGCGCAATCTCGGCAATACCCTGGGCCTGCTCGCTGCTGGCGGCGCTGATGCCGCCCATGATCTCGGTCACCTGTTTGATCGAATTCACCACATCCTCCATGGTGGCTCCGGCGTTATCAACCAGGCTGGTGCCTTGCGCCACTTTTTCGACGCTGGCCTGAATCAGCCCCTTGATTTCCTTGGCCGCCTGGGCACTGCGCCCGGCCAGACTGCGCACTTCGCTGGCTACTACGGCAAAACCACGCCCCTGCTCGCCGGCCCGGGCCGCTTCCACCGCCGCGTTGAGCGCCAGGATATTGGTCTGGAAAGCAATGCCGTCAATCACGCCAATGATGTCGGCAATTTTGCGCGAGGCATCATTGATACCCCTCATGGTGTCAACCACCTGGGTGACCACCTCGCCGCCGCGCACCGCCACGCTGCTGGCGGAGTTGGCCAACTGGTTGGCTCGGTTGGCGCTTTCGACGTTTTGCGCGGTGGAGGCAGCCAGCCGCTCCATGGAGGTCGCAGTTTGGCTGATGGCGCTGGCCTGTTGCTCGGTGCGCGCTGACAGGTCGTGATTGCCCTGGGCAATTTCGCCGCTGGCGCTGGCCAACTGATCTGAGCCCTGGCGCACCGCCTGCACCACGCCGGTCAGGTCGGCACCAATGCGGTTCATGGATTCGGTCATGCGGCCAATCTCGTCCTCGCGCCGAATTTGCAGGCGCACCGTCAGGTCGCCAGCGGCAAACTGCTCGGCCGCCACCGAGGCCTGGCGCAGCGGGTCGATGACGATGCGCTTGAGCAACACAAACAGCACCCCGGAGGTCAATAGCACCAGTACCAAACCGCCGAGTGCAAACATGAGGCGCAGGTCGCGCACGTCAGCGGTGTATTCGTCAAGGTAGGTGCCACCCACAATGACCCAGTTCCACTCTTTCAGGTAAGAAAACGCCGCCAGCCGGGTGCGCGCGCTGGTCTCGCCGGCTGCCGCGTTGGCATAGTCATACTCGATGACACCGTCTTTCTTGGCCAGGATTTCTTTGATGAACTCTTTGCCCGAAGCATCCTTGGTTTCGAGCAGGTTTTGACCCTCCAGCGTGGGGTGCAGCAGCAAGCGGCCCAAACCTGGGCCCGGGCGGGCATCGAGCACAAAAAAGTAGCCGGTTTGACCGATTTTGATCGCCTTCACGGTATTCTTCAGGTCAGTCAGGTAACTGGTGTAGTCCAGCCCGATGAAGGTCAGACCCAGCACTTTGCCACTGGCATCACGGATCGGGTCGTAGCGCGTCATGTACTGGCGGCCAAACAAGGTCGCCAGACCGATGTAACTCTTGCCTTCGAGGGTGAGCTGATAGCCCGGGTGGCTGCGGTCGAGCAAGGTGCCGATGGCGCGCGCACCCTTGTCGTTTTTCAGCGAGGTGGTGACGCGGATGAAATCGTCGCCGGTTTTGG
>JFJP01002827.1_pt1 | contig 14738 bp, 16 predicted proteins | sample 431651 | NCBI WGS metagenome assembly JFJP01 (sample SAMN02602958, study PRJNA72255) | Microbial mat metagenome, whole genome shotgun sequencing project. | biome: fresh water; feature: sink hole; material: water; isolation source: purple microbial (photo- and chemosynthetic) mats found in...
GAGGAGTCCATCCCATTGGAAAAGCCGGCGGTCTCATGCCGGCGCCTTCCGCCGCATGCAACACGGTTGATCCCACGCACCGCTCTCCGGTGGGCGCATCGTCGATTTCCAGCCCAATCGATCTGGTGGGCAGGTTGCCTCGTGGTTTGGGCGGCTACGTTGCATACGGCGGAAGGCGCGATAGAGCCGCTTTTCCGCCCTACATTTGTTGCATTGATGACGCCGGCGTCTTCCGTCGCTTGCCACACCTCGGCACAATCCGCCCATGCCCGACTACCGCCGCAACCGTGTTCCAGGTGCAACCTACTTCTTCACGCTGAACCTGCTCGAACGCAGAAACACCCTGCTGGTCGATCAGGTCGATGCGCTCCGCGATGCGGTCAGGAAAGTGCGCGCAGCGCGTCCCTTTTACATCGATGCCTGGGTTGTTTTACCCGACCACATGCATGCCATCTGGACCTTGCCGCCCGATGACACCGACTACTCGGCGCGCTGGAAGGCCATCAAGATCGCCTTCGCCAAGACCCAGCCAAAAACCGAACGCTTATCCCCGGTGCGCGCCGCCAAAGGTGAACGCGGCATCTGGCAACGACGATTCTGGGAACACACAATCCGCGACGAGCAAGACTTTGCGGCGCATGTCGATTACGTTCACATCAATCCGATGAAGCATGGTTTGGTCGATTGCGTCGCGGACTGGCCGTATTCCTCGTTTCACCGCTGGGTCGCGCGGGATGTTTATGCGAAGGATTGGGCCGGGCAGGGAGTTGCCGAATTGGTTGCCGGGGAACGGGGTTGTTGAATTGATGGTGGTCATGCGGCGGAAGGCGCCGGCAAGAAACCGCCGGCTTTTCCGCCCTACACGCCCTGCACGGGCTCGCTTCAGTCCGTCAGCGCAGCGCTTGCCGAGTCCATACGATTGCGTCCCGCTTGCTTGGCACGGTACAGCGCCCGGTCGGCATGCTCCACCAGATATTCAGGCTGGTAGTTTCGGGATGGTGTCAGGCTGGCCACGCCAAGGCTGACGGTGACGATGCCGGCAGGCACGCCGGTATGCGGCAGTGCCAACGCACGGATCTCCTCCAGAATGCGATATGCGATGCTCCCCGCATCATCCAGGCCGGTATCGGGTAGCAACACCACGAACTCCTCGCCGCCGTAGCGCGCCACCAGTTCTCCCGCCCGCCGCCCCGACTGCGCCAGCAGGCGTGCAATCGCTTGCAGGCAGGCGTCTCCAGCGAGGTGTCCATATTGGTCGTTGAAGTGCTTGAACAGATCGACGTCGAGCATGATCAGCGCGAGTAGTGTGCCAGCACGTTGTCCACGGTCCCATTCCCGGGCGAGTGCCTGGTCGAAGCTGCGGCGGTTGGCGATACCGGTCAGGCCGTCGGTATTGCTCAGGGCTTCCAGCTTTCTGTTGGCGTCCTCCAGCGCACAGGTGCGCTGTTCAACCAGTGCCTCCAGTTCGCGGTTACGCTCGCGCAGGTTCGCCATCGGGTAGATCTCACCGTCCCCGGCGAGGCCAAACGGGACCGAGATGCCGCTATGCGCGATCATCCAGTCATCCCCCTCAAGCCGGAAGATCAGTACCAGGCGGGCGGTTTCCCGCGCCAGAATGTGCTCCGGAATGGGCAGGTGGATGTGAAAGAAGGCGGTCATGGCGACCACGTCGTCGGCCAGATCCTGCAGCGAAAGATTCAACATTTCGATGCGGATACGTTCGGGCACTTGCGCGAAATCCAGTCGGGTGATGCGGATCCACTCGTCCCGGTCGGTGACCAGAATGTCGCTGCTGCCCGCGTAGCCGCTGAAGTTTGTGCTGAAACGCGTGGTCAAGCGCTCGTCGCGCGAGGCGTACATCTCGATGTAGTCCTCGAACAGCGACTGGATCAGGCGCTCGCGTTCCGGTCGCAAGGGAGGGTCGATTCTGGAGAACATCGTGCTACGTCCTGATAATCAAGGCTGCCATGATGCGCCTGTTTGCCGGGGGCCACCAGTGTAGGGCGTATCAGTTCAGGAGATTGCGTGGTTACCTTGCTGCCGCCCGAAGAATCAAGTCCCCACTGCAATCAGGATTTCATTTCGACGCATGAACCACGGGGTGAACGGTGGGTTGTAGCGGGCCCAAACCGGTTCGCCGGCAGCGGTGAGGCCTTTTGCGCGTATCCACGACTCCAGCGCCAGCTTGTGCTCAAGATAGCGCGCCTCGCTCCAGAGACCGGAGTAACGCACGACGGCCATTCGACGCGCAGGAACCTGGCGCAAGGTGACCGCCGGGTTGGACGGCACGGGCAAGGTTTCCAGGGTATATCCGGCAGGCATCATGAAGCTGACGGCCCACTTCCCCTGGTTCCGCTGCTGACTCACTGGCGCGGTCATCTTGATCTTCTCCCGCGCGCGTTCCTGCGAAACCGGCGCGGTCATGGCGACTTTGTTGCGTGACTGGTTATCGCCGGAGATGTATCGAAACAGGCGATCGAATGCCTTGCTCCCCGCCTTTTCAAGATCGCCGTCGACGAGAGTTTCGGCAAGGACATGAGCCGAATAATCACGTACCTCGAACTTTTCGTCCTTGACTGCCACGTTGTAGCTCGCCTCTTCGATTGCCATGGCCTGTCCCGTTCCTGTCAGGGTGATCGCGACTGCGAAAATTAATTGGATTACTAGTTTCATGCTGATTTCCTTCATCCAGTAGGGTGGAATCCCCGCAAGGGGGGATGCTGAATCCATAGGCACCAAAGCGCCAACGGATTCGTTAAAACGAAGCGCCTTCCGCCGCATGAAACACTGTGTGATCCCATGCACTGCTCTCCGATGGACGCATCGTCAACTTCCAGCCCAATCGATCTGGTGGGCAGGTTGCCGCGTGGATTCTGCGAATACGTTGCATACGGCGGAAGGCGCGATGAAGCCGCTTTTCCGCCCTACATCTGGAGCCCGACGAACGCGTAGGGCGGAAAAGCCGGCGGTTTCTTGCCGGCACCTTCCGCCGAATGCAACACGGTTGATCCCACGCACCGCTCTCCGGTAGGTGCATCGTCAACATCCAGCCCAATCAATTTGGTGGGTACCTGGGCGCCGTCAGCCTGCCAATGCTTCCTTGGTCAGGCTCCAGGCTTGCGACAGCTTGGCGCCGCGGGCGTGGTAGGCGTGTTTCACCCGCTTGACCCGATCTTCGATACGGATCTTGACCTCACCGTTGGCCTGGGCCAGTTGCACCTGCAGTGATTCGGCCTTGGCATCGGCTTCCTGCTTGAGCATCTCCACCCGCTGCCTGGCGCGATGCACCGCACCTTCCAGGCTGATCTTTGTACTGGCCAGCTTGGCTTGCAGTTTCGTCTTTGCTGCGTCACCAGCATGCGAAGCTTCGGATTCAAGCTCATCGATCTCGGACTTGAAGGCGGCGATGTCATGGTCGAACTGCGCTTCCTCTACTTCGCTGCGGGTGCGCCGGAAAACATGACCGCCAACAGCCTCCAGCGCTGCATCGACCGGAATGACCCACTCTTCCTCGATTTCGGCCACCAGCGCAACCTTGCCGGGTTGCAAGTGCTTTTCGGCTTCATCGATGAAGTCCAGGCCAACCCCCGCGACCCAAAAGTCGCGCACTGCACCGACCGTGACGCCGGCCATGGCCCCGACCGCCACGCCCACCGGCCCGCCAAGCAGACCGATCAGGCTGCCGACGGCCAGCCCGGTGGCAGTGCCGATGGGGCCTTGATCCATGGACTTCTTGACGCTGACCACACCAAGTAAATTCTTGACCATCACGCCGGTGGCGTAGAGCGTGATATCACCTTCGGCGTGCAACTTGCGCAAGGCCTGCTGTCCTGCGTCTGCGGCCACTTCGTTATCAAAAATCGCAACCAACATCTTGTTCATTTGAGACTCCTGCCGATTCGTTGGAACAATGCGCTCGAACGCGCATGGGTTGTCACTTCGTTGCCGTTTCTATCGACTTGTGCATGCGGGCAATGGCCGCGCTGACACCCGCTTCGAATTCCTTCCAGTGCGCGGCGGTCGCTTGCTTCATTTCGCCAAGCTTCGCCTCAGCGGAGATCACATCGCCTTTGAGGGCAGTGATCTTCAGTTCAATACCGGCCTTGGCCTCGGCAGCGGCGGCGCCGGCCTTCTTCTCCAGGTCGGCAACCTTCGTCTTGGCCTTGGCGATGTCCTTCTCCGCCGCAGCGACGAACTGGTCGCGTTTCGCATTGTGTTTGGCATACTCGAAAGCCGGCATCGCCTTGATCATGTCCTTGGTCGCGCCCGACATCACCAACTTGCCGGCCTGATCCTTGATCTGGGTGACCGGAATCGCCACGTCATGCCGACCGATGCCGATGAAACCGCCCGCGCCGACGATGACGTAAGACACGCTCTTGTCCGGCGAGATGATCAAGTCTTCCACATTGCCGACCTTCTGACCCGCATCGTTGTAGATGGTCTTGCCCATCAGGCTCTTCTTGACACTCCAGCCCATGGCAATTTGTGTCGACTCAAGGACGGCAACTCCAACCGTGGTGGAGCCGCCGGCAACCTGCGCCGCGACCGGTCCTGCACTGCAAAGCACGCCGGCAAGCGTCAAGGTGGCCAAAGCCAGCCTGGAAAGTTTCCTGTTCATGATTTATATCCTCGTGGGTGGCGCCAGCAAGAATTTGATGGCGGTTGTCTACGCAGCAAGGTTGTATGCGTAGAGCCCAGGTCCATCTGTTCGGCAGCGCACGCATCGATGAACAGGCGCCGCAGATAGATTGAGCGGATGCCTTGCCTGCGGCGGAAGGCGCGATAAAGCCGCTTTTCCGCCCTACATCTGGAGCTCGACGAACGCGTAGGGCGGAAAAACCGGCGGTTTCTTGCCGGCGCCTTCCGCCGTATGAAACAGCCTTCATCTCAACCACCGCTCTCTGACAGAGCACCTTCAACGACCAAGATTCGGCATCCCCCTTGCGAGGATGCCGTCCTACGCGCTTTTCATCGCGCGAATTTATGAAATATCCGGGTTCAGGCGAAAGTGTCTTGCATCAATGTGCCAAACCAGGTGTGCATATCGCTGTAGTTCGAGCGGGTAGCGCCGGTGGATGCGCTGAGCTTGCTCAATACCATGCTGGCGCTGGCCGAATCATACTGATAGACCCCGGATAACCAGGTTGCCGTCGAAGCGGTTATTGGCGAATAACAGGCAGAACTGGTTACCGGTGCGGGGTCGGGTTGTTGTCCGCTTTGCAGTCGCAAAATGGCATCCGCGCAGATTTTGGCTTGTTGATTGGCAACATGTCCGGCCTTCGGTTGCGTGGTGTGGCTGGCATCGCCAATGATATGAATGCCCGGTGTTCGGGTCGATTCATAACTCAGTACGTTGACTACCGCAAAATGACCATCGGGGCTGTTGAGCAGACCTGCGTCGGCCAGCAACCGTGGCGCTCGCTGTGGCGGGATGGGGTTCAGCACGTGAGCAGCGAGTTGCTGATTCGCACCGTTCTGGGTAAAGACCACGGTACGGCTGATACTGTCGATATGGGTCAAGGTGCAGGCTGGACGGTAGTCAATTACGCCGGCGTGGGTCTGATTGAAAGCGATGAGGAAATTGTCTTTTTCTACAATGATGTCGGCATTGGCATCCAGGACGATGACTTTGCTGCCGGGTTTGTTAGCCTTCAACCAATCGGCCATGATACAGGCGCGTTCATAAGGCCCAGGCGGACAGCGGTAGGGCGCCTTCGGAATCGTCATGACTACAGTGCCGCCGGCCGGCATCGCCAGTAACTGATCACGCAGTAGCTGGGTCTGGGGTCCCGCTTTCCACGCGTGGGGGATGTGAGTGTCATATTCACTCAAGCTGTTCATCCCTGGCAGCAGATCAAAATCCAGGCCGGGCGCCAGCACCAGACGATCGTAATTCAGGACACTGCCATCGGCCAGGCTGACTGATTTGCTCGCGGCATTGATGGCTGTCACTTCAGCATTCTTTCGGGTGACACCGTAATGATCGCTCAACACATCATGACTGTAATCGAGTTCGCCCAGACTCTTCTGGCCGTTGAGCACCAGATTGCTCATGATATTGGAGGTGTACGCAGCCGACTTTTCCACCAGCGTGACATTCATGTGGGTGCCGCCCCAGAGCCGCAGATATTTTGCCAAGGTGGCGCCTGCCATGCCGCCGCCAACTATGACGACATGGCCGGTGATGCCGGTATTGCCGGGAATGGCAAAAAGACTGGAACTGGTGCTGTTATTCTCGTCATCATCGGCCCAGAGCCGTGGCGAGAGAGTCATTAAGCCGGCAGCACTGGCCGCTAACAGACTAAAAAATTGACGACGTTTCATGGTTATTTTCCTCAAGGATTAGACAGATAGGTAGCGATAGCTTGTAGTTGGGCATCGGTGTAGCCCTGCGTATGAGCCGCCATGATGTCGCTGCCGGCGTTGGCGCCCATGTATTCACGCAATTCCTGCAATACATCGCTTTTGCCCAGGATTCGGTCAAAACCGCCGCTGCCGTTGGTGCCGTGACATTGGAAGCAGTTGCTTGCCAGAAGGCGCCCGGCAGTATTGCCCTGGACGGTGGCAATAGTGCTGGTGGTGCTTCCATTGGGCGTCACGGTGCTATCAACTGTGGTGTCAGGCACTGCGGTATGACTACTTTCGTCGATGGCTACGCTATCGCTGCTGCTACCGCCGAGACAGCCGGTCAAGGTTGTCGTGAGCAGCAAGATGACAGACCAAGGCAGATTTTTGTTGTAAAACATGGGGATCCTTGTCATTGATTGACCGCGGCTTGAAAGGTCAAAAGGGGATTTGAAAGCCGCAGACACAGTAAATCTGCGTTCTTAATCAAATCTTAATCAGCCCGCGTAAGGCGAAAAAGCGCAGCGCCTTCCGCCGAATGAAGCAGCGTTGACCTCACGCAGGGTTAGCCGGCGGGGCTCCGTCAACAACCCGCCCAATCCAGGCAGGCTAATTGGTCGATTGTGCGGATGCCTTGAATACGGCGGAAGGCGCGATAAAGCCGCTTTTCCGCTCTACGCCGAATACCACAGCACGGCCAAGAAATGGCAGGTGGTGCCAGCCATTACAAAGAGATGCCAGACAAAATGGCCGAATTTGTAGCGTGCGTCGGTCAGGTAGAAAAAGACGCCAACTGTGTAAGCGAGTCCGCCGGCAACCAGCCAACCTAAGCCGGCAGTAGATACGCGCTCCAACAATGGAACCGCCGCGATCACCACCAGCCAGCCCATCGCTAGATAGAGGCCGGTCGAAAGCAGGGGATGTGACAGTTTGTCGAACGCTTTCAGTACCAGCCCAACAACGGCAAGCCCCCAGATCAAACCAAACAGTGTCCAGCCCCAAGCGCCATTCAGGACGCCCAGCGAGAACGGGGTATAGGTGCCGGCGATGAACAGGTAGATTGCGCCGTGGTCGATCTTTCCGCACCGGTCTTTGGTGCGTCCGGGCGGCAACGCGTGATAGAGCGCCGAACTGAAGTACAACATCACCATGGTGATGGCGAAGACACTGGCGCCGACGATGTTCAGCGCATTTCCCTGCCGCGCGGCGGCGATGATGAGCACCGGCGCGGCGACCAGCGCCAGCAGAAAGCCGATGCCATGACTCAGGCTGTTGGCGCGTTCTTCTGCAATCGATTGAGGCCGATCGTGCATGTTTGAATTTTCTCAAAGGTAAAGGGCGAAAAGCCCTGCTGACATCCAGGGGGTATTGGGGTCGGATTTTCGCGCCAAGCCAAAGGTATCGCACATCGCGTAGGGCGGAAAAGTCGGCGGATTCTTGCCGGCGCCTTCCGCCGTATGCAACACCGTTAATCTCGGCGCACCGCTCTCTGGCGGAGCACCTTCAACAGTCAGCCCAATCCAGGCAGGCTGACTGGTCGATTGCGCGGATGCCTTGCATACGGCGGAAGGCGCGATAAAGCCGCTTTTCCGCCCTACATCTGGAGCTCGACGAACGTGTAGGGCGGAAAAGTCGGCGGTTTCTTGCCGGCGCCTTCCGCCGTATGCAACACCGTTAATCTCGGCGCACCGCTCTCTGCGCGGATACCTTGCATACGGCGGAAGGCGCGATAAGGCCGCTTTTCCGCCCTACCGGTGCCGGCGTCGACTCAAGCCAAGGCCCGCTAATCCGAGTCCCAGTAATGCCAGCGTGGCGGGTTCGGGGACGCTCACACCTACATCAACGGGAATGCTCGGAAGGAAGGCCACCCCCTGCGCTGTAACATCCAGACCACCGCTCAGTCCATTACTGTCCGCCAAGTCGCTCGCGCATATTCCTGAAAGGCTATTCATTTGCAAGGTCACCGCACCCGTGTCCGCCAAAGCTCTGCCGCAAAGATTGGTGGCTTCGGTAAACATGCTGATGCTGGTGAGCGCGAGGATGTTCCCCATGAATGTGGTATCCGCACCAATGGTCGCGGAGCTACGGACATTCCAATACACACCGGCACCAGCCCCGGTATTGATCACGTTCACGACCGAGTTGGACGAAGTGATCAGATCCGAATCCATCTGGAAAACCCAGGCTGCGTTGGCGTTTCCTTGACCGTCGAGCGTGAGCGCCCCGGACAAATTGGTCGTGCCCGAATGAACGGTATAGACGCCTGGGAAAAGGATCCCCGCAAGGGTGAGATCGGCAAGTGCGATGTCGGTACCCACCCCGAGAGAATCAAGATTCAGCCTCGCGGTGGTCAATTGCGCCTGAGCCGACTGTGCGAGCGGGGTGTTTGAGTGAACCAGTCCTCCAGTCACCTGCGCGTCCGCTGTCGCGATGCCTGAAACGGAGCTAAAGCCCGGGAGTGCAGTGCCTGGCCCGACGCCGACATTTCCGTAGATCGTGCTGGTGGGAACATTGGTCACCGTCTCGGCGCCCAGAACCGTAAAGCTCGCCAGATCCGAACCCAGCAACGGTATTGCCCACGCGGGTGTAACGCCATAGAGCACGCCAACCACTGCCAATGACAGCATTGACATTTGCTTTGGTATCGCCATTTCACTACTCCTGAACAATTGTTGAACTGTTGCCAACGATCAAACGGGAAGAGCCAGTGACCGTTGGAAAACAAAGGGGTAAACATCAAGCAGCTTTCTGCAAACCGATGTTATGGAGCCGATGCGGTGCCGTCTGTGCGACAACGCACACAGCTTGCGTAGGGCGAAAAAGCGCAGCGCCTACCGCCATGAGAAATACCGTTAATCTCGGCGCACTGCTCTCTGGCGGAGCACCTTCAACAGTCAGCCCAATCCAGGCAGGCTGACTGGTCGATTGCGCGGATGCCTTGCATACGGTGGAAGGCGCGATAAAGCCGCTTTTCCGACGAACGTGTAGGGCGGAAAAGTCGGCGGTTTCTTGCCGGCGCCTTCCGCCGTATGCAACACCGTTAATCTCGGCGCACCGCTCTCTATTACGGCGGAAGGCGCGATAAAGCCGCTTTTCCGCCCTACGACCTTAAAACAGAGAATCACCTTGCGGGACCAATACAAATCAATGACTACCCATAAGAAACGATTTTGTTTCCATTAATGCGGCATCCAAGCGGGATTCGAATCCATTGAACCATGCTTGGTTTTTGAGCTCGGCGGCATTCGTGATGCTGCCCGTGGTGATGCCACGCCCAGGGTCGTTTTGCATCGTCGCCATCGCGTCTCGGATGAGTTTGACCAACGGAATGTCACTGTCGAGGTTTTCCGGTGTCCGCCCCATTAGCTCCATACCCGATTCATAGGCTCGTTGGGCAGAGGCCCGGTTCATAGCCCAGAGGACAGAGGATTTTTCCTCATTGCTGACCTTGTCCAGAAACGAAACCCCGGCCTTGCCGACGCTGGCGTAGTCGCCAGTCAATGTCGGTGTGTTGCCGTAAGTGACAGCAAACTCACCGGCTAGCCGTATCGGCCCAGCGTACAACCCCATTGCCAGGCCCAGTTGCTGATTCATGTAGGAATCAGCGGTGCTTTGTTCATCCTGCGTGAATAGACCGCCCGCATTGCTGCTCACGGCATAGAGCGAACGGCGGTCGAGCTCGCCTAACAATGCGGCGGAGTCCACGCCTTCCCAACTGTTCGGATCATAGGGTTTACCGCTGGCGCTCATGACAGCGTACTTGGCATCCATACGGGCTCGTGCATCCAAGGCCACTTCGTTGAAATTCTTGCCAGCGGAACTGGTTTGCATGCCGGGATCTGTTACTGCGTTTGAGAGCGCGGTTGAGGTGAAGCCGGCGCGAACAGGGAAGTATTTATTGAATCCGTTGATTGGCATGTTCGTGCCGGAAGTGATGGCGTTCGCGGTTTCAGAAGATAACGAAACCGTGTCGGTAACCGAGACCGAGGATTTATCGCTGGCAGCTACCCCAGTCAGGGGGCTGCCGCTGTTATTGGAGGCGCTTCCAGCAGTGGCCTGTATCTCGGTTTGGTTGGCACTTCCGATCAGAACGGTGCTGATTGAAGAAATCATTGTGCCTCTCCGTGGGAGTATGAATCACGAGCATTTTTGCCAGCCCGTATGGAATACCGTTGCTCTCGGCGCACCGCTCTCTGGCGGAGCACCGTCAACGACCAGCCTCAATCCAGGCAGGCTGACTGGTCGATTGTGCGGATGCCTTGCATACGGCGGAAGGCGCGATAAAGCCGCTTTTCCGCCCTACGCGAACGTTGTCGTCGCAACAAATACTGGGTGGCACCGTCTAGCGCATCCCGAAGCGTTGCAGCTGCGCTTGCAGGGTGGCGATTTCATCGAACAGATCGAGCGCCAGTGCGACACCGGGCAGGTTGATTTCCAGATCGCGGGTCAGCCAGAGTGCCAGTTTGCCGCGACGCAGAGCGGGGCCGGTGAAGCGCCACTCTGGCGGTGCGCTGCCGGTGGCTTCCAGCGCGCCTTCATCCACCCAGGCGATGATGTGTTCCTCGCTGACATGACAAGCCTGGCAGAGCTCTGACAGGGTGAGCTGGATTTCTTCGGCGACCACAGGGCCTTGCGTTATTGGCGTGTTGCTATTGCACATATCAGTTCACCCTTTGCGTTCGGGGATTGAAATCGAAAGCGGCCGCCATGGCGCGGTAAGCCGCCTTGGCGCTGTCGCTGTCTGCTTGTGGCAGGGCGATGGTGAGCACGGCGTAGAGGTCGCCGGGCGGATCGCCGGGAATGCCTTTGCCTTTGAGGCGCAATTGGCGTCCAGCCGCCGAGTCCGCTGGCACCGTCAGTTGCAGCGCGCCATCCGGGGTGGGTAGCGGAAGCGCACAGCCCAGCGCGGCTTCCCAGGGGGCGAGCGGCAAATTGGTATAGACATCGCGGCCATCGACGCGGAATTGGCTGTGCGGGTTGAAGCCGATTTCCAGAAACAGGTCGCCTGCCGGGCCGTCGCCGTGGCCAGGCTGGCCTTGCCCGGTCAGGCGCAGGTGCTGACCAGCGCGGATGCCTTGCGGGATGTTGATGTCGAGTCGACGTTCGCGCGGCGCAACATGCCCCTGTGCATCGCGGCCTGGCATGCGCAGCGAAATGCTGCGTTGTGCGCCGCGATAGGCGTCCTGCAGATCAATCAGTATTTTGGCGTGATGATCTTCGCCGCGGGCGTGCATGCCGGCTTGGCGCGCGCCTGGCGCCTGCCGTCCGAACAGTGCTTCGAAGAAATCATTTTGATCCAGGTCGTCGCCAGCACCCGGATCAAATCCGCGCCCACCGAACTCGAACCCCGGCGGCGGCTGGAAGTCTTGTCCGGCCTTCCACTGGTTGCCCATCTGATCGTAGGCGGCGCGCTTCTCCGGATCTTTCAATACGGCGTAGGCCTCGCCCAGTTCCTTGAAGCGGGTTTCGGCATCGGCGGCCTTGCTGACGTCCGGGTGGTATTTGCGCGCCAGCTTGCGGTAGGCGCGCTTGATTTCATCCTGCGTAGCGCTGCGCGGCAGGTCGAAGGTGGCGTAGTAATCCTTGAATTTCATGACGCCACCGACGGTTACGGCTTATCGCCCTTCGCCGCATCCTGAACCTGCTCACCCGCATTTTCGATGCTCTGTCCGGCCCTCTCCGCTGCGTTATCGACTGCCTGGCCGGCCTGTTCCACCGGGCCGGCTTTCGGCTGGCCGAAGTTCTCGACCGCCTGGTCGACTTCCTTGCCGGCTTTTTCTAGTGGGCCTTCCGGTTTTTGGCAGCCGGACAGGGCGAAGAAACACGCACTCATGATCAGGAATGCGCGGACGGACTGAGAAAATTTCATCTGTTTCATCATTTCTTCCTTTTGGTTCACCGTTCAATAGGTCGTTCAATAGGCCGCTCAATAGGCAACTCAATAGCGCGGTTTCACTTGCAGCGTGTTGATCACTTCCTTGACGCCCCCCACCGATTCCGCCAGGGCTCGGGTTCGATCGAAGCCGGCTTGCGAATCGACCGATCCGGTCAAGGTCACAACGCCATTCTTGGTGTCAACGCTGATGCGCAGGGTTTTGAGTCCGGGTTCCGAATAAATGGCGCCTTTGACCTTGGTTGTTATCTCGGCATCGTCCAGGGCAATGCCGGCTGCATCGCTTTTCTGGTCCAGTTTTTCACCCATCTTGTCGACGCTTTCTTCGATCTTCATGCCGGTTTTGTTTGCCGCGTCGTCCAGCTTCTTACCTGCTGTTTCGGCGGGGCCGGGGCTGTCACATGCGGCAAGTCCGGCGGCAGCGCCGACCATGAGCAGCAGCGAAATGCCGAGTAACTTGAAATTCTCCAAGGCGTTCATTCTGATTCCCTTCTTTGGTTGTAAAGGCGGCGGTAAAAACACCTTCGCCCTGGTTGCAAGCGTTGCTCGGGTTATTTCAGGTAGTTGAAGATAATGTTGACCCGGCGGTTTTCCTGTTGCCCCTCCAGGCTGGTGTTGTAGGCGATACGTCGGGTCTCGCCGAATCCTTCGACGGCCAGCCGCGACCGCGCAATGCCGAAATCATTGGCCAATGCATTGACCACGTTCTCGGCGCGTTGGCGGGAGATTTCCATCGCCAGTTCAGGCGTTGCTTGCAGATTGCCGGTATGGCCTTCCACTGTGGCGGTGACCAATGGATTGCCTTGCATCAAATAGGCCACCTTGCTCAGATCGTCGCTGTATTCGGGTTTGAGGTCGGCCTTGTTCTGGTCGAACTCGATCTGCAAGGCCATGGTCAGTCGAGCGCGCAATACGGTCAGTCCCGCGACATCCGTCACACAGGCAATGACGGCATCGATCCGACGATTCATGCGTTTGCCCAGTTCGCTGTCATTTGGCGCCAGCGGGCGCGTATCGCCATAGCCCACAGCCGACATTCGGGCAGGCGGGATGTGGAGGACTTCCTCCAGGTAGCGCACCACGCTATCCGCCCGCCGCCAGGACAGCGCCATGTTGTATTCCGGCGTGCCGATGTTATCGGTGTGGCCTTCGATCAAGGCGAAGCTGTCTGGATGTAGCGTCAGGAACGCGCCCAGCGCGGCAAGCTTCTCTTTCTCTTCGCGCTGAATTTCGTCCTGATCGATTTCAAATTGAAAGTCGAGGATGCCGCAGTACTGCTGGGTACGCGCTGGAACCGGCACGATAACCCGCACAGGCGCAGTGGTGGCGACAGCTGCTGGCGGAGTGCGGGTCGTGGTTGATGCCGGCGGGAATGGCGCTGGGCAGAGCGTGACCGCATCGGGCACCTCACACGGGATGCCCAACAGCGCGCGGCCGGGACAGCCGATGGTCCTGTACAAGGTGTAACCGATCGTCTTGCCGGTCGGGCTGGCAGGATTGGAAGGATCGTAAAAATGGCCGTTTGCTGCTTGTGCGCTTACCGCGCCGGCCGTAATCAAGGCTGTCGCAAGGTGGCAATAAAGCAAAGGTGTGGAACGCATGATGAGCCTCCTGAACATGACGACATGTGATGCGCCGAACGCATCGCACGTCGGTCATTGTTTGTCGCGTTACTTATCCTTTTACTTGTTGATCTCGTGGCCGATGATGCCGCCGACGGCCGCGCCGCCCGCAGTTCCGATGCCGCTGCCGCCGGTCAGAATGGCGCCACCGATTGCACCCGCACCTGCGCCGATGGCGGTGTTCTTGTCCTGTGACGACATACCGGCACAGCCACCCAGGCCAAACAACATGCCTGCAACTACTGCGCTTATCGTGAATTTCTGCATTGATTTCATGGTGTTACCTCTTTTTTAAAGTTGTCTTGCTGGACTTCATACCGATCAAACGCGACTTACGATTTACCGAAGCGCGCCTTGGCATCTTTAACGCAAACATCTTTCGCATTGCCGGCCATGTCGTCGCACTTTTCCTTCGCGACCTTGAACTCGGCGTCGACTTTGCTGGCGGCAAAATCCTTTTCCGCATCATCGGTCTTGCCGATTGCTTCAATCCGCGCTTCGATGGTCTTTTCGTTGGCGGTAGCACGTGCGGCGGAGGTTTTCATCTGTGCCTTGGCATCGGCTTTGGCGATGGCTTCAACAGCCTGGGCTTGTTTCACGCAAACATCCTTCGCATTGCCGGCCAGGTCGTCGCATTTTTCATTCGCGACTGAATAGACTGCCTCAGCAGTGGCGATCCGCACTTGGTAGAGGCTCTTGCGAGTGAGCTTGTAGCTGTCTTCCAGTTCGGCTTTGGCCACATTCTCTTTACCCTTGGCCTTGGCGATGCAGATATCGTTCGGATTGCCGGACAACGCTGAGCAGCCTGCTTTGTCTACCTTGTACTCGGCAGCAATCTTGTCCTTGCCGGCGTGGTATTCGTTTTTCGAGATACC
>JFJP01005653.1_pt1 | contig 14735 bp, 14 predicted proteins | sample 431651 | NCBI WGS metagenome assembly JFJP01 (sample SAMN02602958, study PRJNA72255) | Microbial mat metagenome, whole genome shotgun sequencing project. | biome: fresh water; feature: sink hole; material: water; isolation source: purple microbial (photo- and chemosynthetic) mats found in...
TTGACGTCTCCAGTCTTGACAACGTGAGCCAAAATTTTATAGCTATAACTTTAGTTGAAAGATAGCTACAACTTTAGTTGTGTAGACGACGGTGTCGTTTGAATCTGCCGCGTTTGGGTACCAATTACTTAACATAATATACATCGTATAAAGTCAGCCACAGAGTCAAGTCAGCAGATCACCAAGTTCCCTTGGGCTTCAAACCACGGATAAAGGCACGAATGATGTCGGCTGATTCAGTGCGTGTACCGCGGTTGGCAAAGTCCAGTGCGCTCAAGTCCTGCATGTTCTTCAGTGTTGGATCGGCGCCGGCTTCAAGCAGCAGCTTCACCGCAAACGCGCTGCCGTAGTGCGCGGCCATCATCAGCGGCGTGGTGCCGTTGGGCGATGCCGCGTCAATATAGGCGTGCGCGTCGAGCAGCAAGCGCATCACCTCCAGATGGCTGTTGGTGGCTGCGTAATGCAGTGGTGCCCAGCCGGTCTTGTTGACATCGGCATCCCGCGCAATCAATAAGCGGCAGAGTTCCACGTCACCGGCCAGCGCCGCCAGCATCAACGGGCTTTCGTCGGCGGCGTTGCGCACCTCAACCTGCGTTCTGGGCCAGCCAATCAGTACCCGGGCGGCTTTGGGTGATGGCTCCTTGATCGCCAGCATCAGCCCCGGCACGCCTTGGGGGTTGACCGTGTTGGGGTCAAAGCCGCGCTGTAGCAAGGTACTCAAGGCAAAATCACTGTCGCTTTTGATGGCGCTGAAAAAGTCGTCGTAAGACCCAGCGTTGGCGGTAGAAAAACAAGTTAAAACTGAGAGATAAACCAGTTTTTTAAAGTGATTTATAGGTCTGTCAAGCATTGATTTCAGCATCTGTTGACCCTTTGAACAGGGTGTCGAAGTTGCTGCTGGTGATGTTGGCAATCTCTTGCAGCGGCAACTGCCGCAGCTGCGCCAACTGCGCCGCCACCAGCGGCACAAACGACGGGTTGTTGGTTTTGCCTCGGTGGGGCGCGGGTGCCAGATACGGGCTGTCGGTTTCGATCAGCAGCCGGTCCAGCGGTACCCAGGCGGCCACATCACGAATACTCTGGGCACTCTTGAACGTCAAAATGCCAGAAAACGAAATGTAAAACCCCAAATCCAGCGCTGCCCGTGCGGTGTCGGCATCTTCGGTAAAGCAGTGAAACACACCGCCGGCGCAGCCAGCCGAGCCGTCTTCACCTTCTTCGCGCAGCACCGCCAGCGTGTCAGCTGCTGCACTGCGGGTGTGAATCACCAGCGGTTTGGCAAGTTGCCGCGCTGCCCGAATATGGGTGCGAAAGCGCTCGCGCTGCCAGTGCATGTCGGCGATGCTGCGGCCATTCAGGCGGTAGTAATCCAACCCGGTTTCGCCAATGCCGACCACGCGCGGCAAACTGCCCAGGCGCAGCAAATCATCCAGCGTGGGCTCTTGCACACCTTCGTTGTCGGGGTGCACACCCGCCGTGGCCCACAAATGCGGGTGCAACTGCGCCAAGTTGTGCACGGCAGGAAATTCCTCCAGCGTGGTACTGATGCACAGCGCGCGATCAACCTGGGCCACCTGCATGGCCTGCAGAATAGCGGGCAACGCTGCAACAAGCTCCGGAAAATTCAAATGGCAATGTGAATCGGTGAACATGTTTGGCCGCTCAGACGGTTTGCGAAGCGTTGTCGTTAGACACAAAATTGCTCAACACGGTCTCAATGCGAGATTTCAGCGCTGCCGACATCTCGTCATGCGCAAACCGGATGCCCACGCCCCGGGCACGGCCTGCGGTAGCGTTGGGCGGCGTGATCCAGGCCACTTTGGCAGCCACCGGATAGCGCTGTGGGTCATCAGGCAGGGTCAGCAAAACATACACCGAATCCCCCAGGTAGTAGTTGCGGTTGGTTGGCACAAACAAGCCACCGTCCTTCAGGATCGGCATGTAAGCCGCTGCCAGGCCGGGCAAATCTTTGACGGTAAATTGGATCACGCTGGGGCGTGGCACCCCGGCGCTGCTGGTGTCTTTGGAATTCATGGTTTCAAGTTTAGGGCCAATTGCGCCTGACTGAGCAGGGCTTCCAACATCAGACCGGGGTTATACGGGTGCTCCAGCGTGCGCCGGGTCTCAGTCAGTGCTTTCGCCCAACCGGTCAAACTGCGCCACGAGCCAACGCGTGGCAAATCAGCCGCCTCAAAAAAACGTGGTGATGCGCCGGCCTTCAACGCCAGCAAGTCGTGACAAAACTTGTGCAACATGTCCACCAGCTGTGCCGGTGTCCAGTCTTTGAAGACGCTGACATCGCCACGCTGCACCGCTTTGGGCAACTGATGCCACTGGTTGCTGATCGGGGCAAACGCCAAGGCATCTTGCGGCCGGCCGCCGGCAGCACGCAGCATCACACTGGCTTGGGGCGCAGGCACGCCTTGGGCTTGCAGCCACTGTAGCGCCGCCGTCTGGTCTGGCCACTGCATGCTGTGGCCCAGGCAACGGCTGCGAATGGTCGGCAGCAACTGGTGCGCAGCCCCGGTGGCCAGCACAAATTTCACATCGCCGGCGGGTTCTTCCAGGGTTTTCAACAGCGCGTTGGCGGTAAACACATTCATGCGCTCGGCCGGAAACACCAGCACAGCCTTGCCACGGCCGCGTGCACTGGTGCGCTGGGCAAATTCGATGGTCTCGCGCATCGCCTCGACCTTGATGTCTTTGCTGGGTTTGCGTCTTTTACCCTCACCGCCTGACTCAGAGGCCAATTCGCCTTGCACTTTTTCTGACAGCGGCCAACCCAACTCAAGCGACACGGCCTCGGGCATCAGCACGCACAAATCTGCGTGGGCATGCACGTCGATGGCATGGCAACTGGCGCACTGGCCGCAGGCACCCTGCCCGCTTGGGTGGTCGCACAACCAGGCGCGCGCCATGGCCAATGCCAGGTCGTATTGGCCGAGTCCCGATGGCCCGGCCAGCAGCCAGGCGTGGCCACGTTGCGCCAACAGGGTTTGTGCTTGCGCGGCAATCCACGGTGCCAGGGCCACGGCGCTCATGTCAGCCACCCGCGTTGGCGAACTGCCTGCAACACGTCTTGCCACACCACTGCAGGCGGTTGATCAGCCTCAATGCGGGCAAAGCGCTGCGGCACAGCGTTGCAGCGCTGTAAATAGCCGAGGCGGACACGGGTAAAAAAGTCCACCGGTTGCGCCTCAAATTTATCCGGCACACGCACGCCAGCCAGCCGTTGCGCGGCAATCTGCGGGTCCAGGTCAAACCACACGGTCAAGTCAGGTTGACGAATGAAATTGGCCTCTAGCCCTTTCACCGTCTGGACAAGCTGCTCCAAATAATAAAGCGTTTCCAGATCGAAACCCCGACCGGCACCCTGGTAGGCAAAGCTTGCATCGGTAAAACGGTCGCTCACCACCACCTCGCCACGCGCCAGCGCCGGCTCAATCAGCTGCTGCAAATGGTCGCGCCGCGCCGCAAACACCAGCAGCGCTTCGGTCATGCTGTCCATGCTGTCACTCAGCACCAGGGCGCGCAGCTTTTCGGCCAGCGGGGTGCCGCCAGGCTCGCGGGTGAGTGTCACCGCCCTGCCCTGCGCCCGAAAAGCGTCGGCCAGCGCGGCAATGTGGGTGGACTTGCCAGCACCGTCGATGCCCTCAAAACTGATGAATAGCCCGGAATTTGTTGTCATGAATCAACCTGCTAACGCGCTGCAACAGCGGGGCCAAAGATGGCGATGATGGATGACCATATGCTTATTGCCCGCGCTGGTATTTGTTGACGGCACGGTTGTGCGCCTCAAGATTGTCACTGAAGGCGCTGCTGCCGTCGCCGCGCGCCACAAAATACAGCGCCCGGCTTTGCGCTGGTTGTGCTGCGGCCAACAGTGCCGCCTTGCCCGGCATGGCAATGGGTGTCGGTGGCAGGCCGCCCCGGGTGTAGGTGTTCCAGGGGGTGTCAGTCAGCAGGTCGCGCCGGCGCAAGTTACCGTCAAACGCCTCGCCCATGCCGTAGATCACGGTGGGGTCGGTTTGCAGCGGCATACCCAGGCGCAAACGGTTGATGAAAACTGAGGCAATCATCGCCCGGTCGCCGTCGCGGCCGGTTTCTTTTTCAACAATGCTGGCCAGCGTCAGCAACTCGTCGGGGGTTTTCAGCGGCAAACTGGTTTGGCGCGCGGCCCAGGCGGCGGCCAGATGCACATCCATGGCTCGCAGCGCGCGTTTGAATACCGCCAGATCGCTGCTGCCCTTGGCGTAGTTGTAGGTGTCGGGGTAAAAGCGGCCTTCAAATGCCTGGCCCGGGCGGCCCAGCGCTTTCATGATCAAATCAGGCTCTAGCCCTTGTGTATCTTGCGCTAGCAGCTCTGCTTTACGTAGCGCGTTGCGCACCTGCTTGAAGCTCCAGCCTTCCACCAGCGTGACGGCGCGCAGCGCTTCGTCGCCGCGCACCAGCTTGTTCAGCAGGATTTTGGGGGTGAGTTCGCCTTCAAACTCGTAGCTGCCGGCTTTGATCAAGCGCGCCTGGCCCGACAGCCGAAACCACCAGTACAGCGCCAGTGGCGAGGTTTGCACGCCGGCATCCACTGCCGCTTGCGCCACGGCCCTGGGGGTGGTGCCGGGCTCGATGGCCAGGTCAATCACATCGGTTTTCAGCACCAGGCTGTTGTTAATCCACCACCAGGGCACGCCAGCCCCAAACGCAATCAACAAGCCCGACAGCAACACTAGCCAACTTAATGTCCGACGCACAACCCTGTAGCCTTCCGTGAAAATAACGCCGCATCATAATCTGCGTCATGACCCAACCCAACCCACTCCTGAATGGCGCAGCGGCGCTGACGCACTACGGCCTGATCCGGGCGCAAGGCGAAGATGCCGCTAAATTTTTACATGGGCAGTTGACCAGCGACTTTGTGCTGCTCGGTGCCGAGCAGGCCCGGCTGGCCGGTTTTTGCAATGTCAAAGGCCGACTGCAGGCCAGCTTTATTGGCTTCAAACGCAGCCCGACTGACATCCTGCTGATCTGCCCGCGCGAGATTTTGGTCACCGCCCTCAAGCGGCTGTCGATGTTTGTGATGCGTGCCAAAGTGCAATTAAGCGATGCCAGTGCTGACTTTGCGGTCTTCGGCTTGGCTGGTGCCACACTGCAGGATACTATTGAAAATAGAGCTGTTAGCGCAACTAGTACATGGGCTAGAGCCTGTTTTGATGATATAAGTTTGGTTTTTCTCTATCCTGCCGCTGGGGTGGCGCGCGCGCTGTGGGTGGCCCCGGTTGACCAGGCGGCACCCGCTGGCCCGGTGTTGTCTGAAGCGCTATGGGACTGGAGCGAGGTGCGCAGCGGCATTGCCACGGTGACCCCGCCGATTGCTGAGGCCTTGGTGCCGCAGATGCTCAATTACGAGTCGGTCGGCGGCGTGAACTTCAAAAAAGGCTGTTATCCGGGCCAGGAGGTGGTGGCGCGCAGCCAGTTTCGCGGCACGCTCAAGCGCCGCGCCTACCTGGCGCACAGCGATGTCGCCATGAATGCGGGTGACGAAGTGTTCACCGGGGGCGACGAAGGTCAGCCTGCGGGCATCGTGGCGCAGGTCGCTGCAGCACCCGGCGGCGGCTTTGATGCCATTGTGGCCATGCAGATCAGCGCTTTTGAGGCTGGCAATGTACACCTGCGCGCCGCCGCGCCACTAAAGCTAGCCCCCCCGCCCTACCCTTTGCTGGCTGACATATGAAAAAAATACTTGCCTTGCTGATCGGTTGCGCCACTTTCGCCGGTGCGGTTGCTGAAACCATTGGTGATGTCAGCACCACCTTCAAACTGCTCAGCCCCAACGACAAGGTGGTGGTTGATGTGTTTGACGACCCGCTGGTCAACGGCGTTTCTTGCTACTTGTCGCACGCCAAAACCGGTGGTTACAAAGGTGCAATGGGCTTGGCCGAAGACACCTCGGATGCAGCGGTGGCCTGCCGCCAGGTCGGACCGATCTCGTTCAAAGGCAAGATTGAGCGGCAAGACGAGGTGTTTACCACGCGATCGTCATTTTTGTTCAAGCATGTGCGGGTGGTGCGCATGGTCGATGTCAAGCGCAACACGCTGGTGTATCTGGTGTACTCCGACAAGCTGGTGGACGGCAGCCCCAAAAACAGCGTGACCGCCGTGCCAGTGCCGGCTAACCAGCCGATACCGCTGGATTAGCTTTATATAAGAAAACGGGCTGTAGCCCTTTCTGGATAAGCACTACCAGCTATTTATTTTATACCGTTGAGTCAGCTTGAACAGCGGCAGTCTCAGCTGAGCTGGCTTTAACGTGAAAGATCGTGTGAGGCATCTGTTTAAGTTCAAAAATTTTGAATTCAATCGCGGCTTGCGCCCCTCCTACAGAAGTCCGTAGCGCGCTTTGCTTGTCTTTTTTGTAGGAGGGGCGTAAGCCGCGAATACGTCTTTCATCGTTCGGGATGGGCCTGGCGACCATGCAAGTTAGCCCTGCGAGCGCTGGCGCACCGCCTCATACAAACAGATACCGCTGGCCACTGACACGTTCAGGCTTTCCACTGCGCCGCGCATCGGAATGCTGACCAGTTCGTCGCAGGTTTTGGCGGTCAGCTGGCGCATGCCGTCGCCCTCGGCCCCCAGCACCAGTGCCACCGGGCCTTTCAAATCAGCCTGGTACAGCGTGCGCGATGCCACGTCGCTGGCGCCAATGATCCAGATATTGCGCTCTTTGAGTTCGCCCAGCGTCCGCGCCAGGTTGGTCACCATGAAATACGGCACGGTCTCAGCCGCGCCGCTGGCCACTTTGGCTACGGTGGCGTTGATGCCGGCGGCATGGTCTTTGGGCGCAATCACCGCATGCACGCCGGCACCGTCGGCCACGCGCAGGCAGGCACCCAGGTTGTGCGGGTCGGTGACGCCGTCCAGCACCAAAATCAGCGGCTGCTCTCGCTCGGCCAGCGGAATGTCGGCCTGCGCTGCTTCAAGCTGCTCCAGCAGTTCATCGAGCGACTTGACTTGGGTAAGCTCATGCACCCGCGCCGCCACACCCTGATGGCCGTGACTGCCGCACATCTTGGCCAGACGCATGCCGTCCGCTTCAATCAGCCGCACGCCCGCCTCGGTGGCCTTGTCAACAAATTGGCGCATCCGCGCGTCGCGCCGGGTCGGGTCGATGAAGATTTCGACGATGGATTGGGGTGCGGTTTTCAGGCGCACACCCACGGCATGAAAGCCGAAAAGAACTTTTGCGTTGGTCATGGCCAGATTATCGCTGGCCGTGTTTTTTGCCAACGGCAGACCCAATTGCCCTACAGGCCTTGGCCAAAGTTGCTGACCGATGCAATCGCCAGCGCGCCGTAATCGCCAGCGCGCCGTAAAGTGGCAGTCAGCTCTACCAACGAGGTCAAGCATGAACAAATTGCCCCCATCTTTTTGCCTGACCAACCTGCGCTGCCTCTCCCAAAACTTGTTCAATCGACCTTAAGGAAACTGACAAGAAACACACAACTGACCAACTCGCCGTGGCCACCCGAGGCAACCTGACCAGCATGCAAGTGCTGGCCAACAAGGCACACGCTGAGGTCGCGCGGTTGGTGGAACTTAATCTGGCCACGTCCGGAGAGTTGCTGTATGACTCTTTTGTTTTGAATACGCAAAGCGGCCCTGCAAGCCAAGGATGCCCAGGACCTGCTGACGCTGCAAGCCGGCATGGCGCAGCCAATTGCGCAACAACTGACCACCTATGCCCAGCAAGTGCAGACCATCGTTGCCGAAGCCGGCGCGCAATTCAACATGACCGCCGAAACCAACTTGACACAAGCCCAAAAATGGCCTGGCATCTCTGATGGAGGGCAGCTCCAAAAAACGCACCGGTTGGGGCGGATACCGTGGTTGCTTTGTTCAATAACGCCATGAATGCCGGCCAAAGCGCCTCCTGATTGGCAATGATCTGCAGCCATCACGTCGAGAGGGATGTCGTGCAGACCAAATTCTCGGCTGCTGCTGTTCCTACAAGGGACCGTGACCCGTTTTGTAGGAGCGGCGGTAGCCGCGAATCTCTCTGAATTACCTGGCGGCTGAACTTTCTTTCAAATCAGAAAGCGCCATTGCGAATGGTGCAAGACACCGCTCAGCAGGCGGTTGAAGTAACCCAGTCAGGCATGGCGGCCCTAGGTGATCAAACCCTCGACAGCGTCAAACGACCCACCTGCCGCGCCTGAGCATCCGCGCCCGATACCGCATCGCACTGCAAGCGTCAGCAGCGGCGCGACCGCAGGCCGGGCCGCTCATCAAAATTGTGTTGATGCCGCAGCCTGGTAGAGCGAAAATCTGGACAAACCAAAGAAAAAGGTAGCCATCATGACCACGAACAGTGCGGCTCAACGTGCCGGTGTCCCTATCAAAAGCTTGTTGCCACTTGAGGTGGCTTTGCAGGCGCTCAACAAGTCAGTTGATCCCTTCGGGATTTTTTCATCGCAACTCAACGCCCAGGCGGCGTGGCTGATGCACCCGCAAGAGCTGTTGAGTGAGGCCGACGGCTTTTTGGCCGACCTGATTGCCTTGCAAGGCCACGCGGTACGTCGGCTACTGGGCCTGCCCGCCGCTGAGGTGTATGTGCAAAATCCTGAAGATGCACGCTTTGCCGACCCGGTGTGGACCGAATCTGCGCATTGGGACATTCTGAAAGAGTGGTACCTGACATTCACCAACCGGCTGCAGGAATACGCGCTTGACACCCCTGGCTTGTCAGAGCACGAACGTCACCGCGCGGCCTTCTGGCAGCGCACCATGCTCAACATGCTGGCACCCACCAACTTTTTCTGGCTGAACCCAAGCGCCATCGCCCGTTGGCAGGAGACGCAAGGCACCAGCGTGAGCGATGGCCTGAAAAACTTCATGCGGGACGTGCAGGCCAAAGACATCCAGATGGTGGCACCCGATGCGTTTGTGGTCGGCAAAGACCTGGCCACCACCCCGGGCAAGGTGGTGTTTCGCAACCGGCTGGTGGAGCTGATTCACTATGCGCCCAGTACCGAGCAGGTGCGGGCGATGCCTATATTGATCATCACACCGTGGATCAACAAGTTCTACATTCTTGACCTGACCGCCAAAAAGAGCATGGTGAAGCACCTGGTGGACCAGGGTTTCTCGGTGTTTATCACTAGCTGGAAAAACCCCGACGCTGACATGCGCGATGTGGGGTTCGAGAACTACCTGCAGGACGGGGTCAACGCGCTGGTGCAGGCCACCATTGAATTTTGCAAAGTGCCGCAGGTGCATCTGGTGGGCTACTGCATTGGCGGCACGCTGGTCAGCACCTACATGGCCTGGGCCAACAAGCGTTTTGGGGCAGACCAGATGCCGGTGGCCCACTGGACGCTGTTTGCCACGCTGACTGATTTTTCGCACCCCGGCGAGATCGAAGTGTTCATCGACGAGTCCTGTCTGGACGCGCTGGACGACATGATGGCCAAAAAGGGCTATCTGGACGGCAGCGAAATGGCTGCCTCGTTCCGCCTGCTGCGCTCCAACAGCCTGATCTGGAACTATTGGATTCAGAGTTACCTGCTGGGCGAAAAGCTGCCGCCGTTTGACGTGCTGTTCTGGAACGTGGATGCCACGCGCATGCCGCAAACCATGCATTCATGGTATTTACGCCAGCTTTATCTGCACAACAACCTGGTCAAGCGAAATGCTTTAACGGTGGCTGGCGAGTCGATTGACCTGGACCTGATCCATCAGCCGCTGTATGCCGTGGTGGCCGCCGAAGACCACATCGCGCCCTGGCAGTCGTGCTACCAAATCAGAAAATTCGTCAACGCCGACACGCCAGTGCGTTTTGTGCAATCAAGCTCCGGGCACATTCTGGGCATCGTCAACCCGCCGGTGAACCCGCCCAAGCGCAGCTACTGCGTGGCCGAACCTGAACCCAGCGAAGAAGCTGATCACTGGCTTGGCCGCGCCGAAAAACGCACGGGCACCTGGTGGGTGGACTGGACAGACTGGCTCAATGCCCGCACCGGCGAGCTGGTATCCGCCTACCCGACAGCCACCCGCAAGTTCCCAGCGCTGTGCGATGCGCCGGGGGTGTATGTGATGGAGGCGTAAGGACATGAGATGACATCGCAGCACATGGCCAAAAAATACCTTTCCGGTTTGCCATTGCGCCCGTCATAGCCGCTTAGGCGGGTATCCAGCGCATCCTGATCCACCAGGAAAGTGGTTTGGCACTTTTTTGGCCCTGGCAGGAGCGTCTGCAGGCGCGAATCGCGGTTGCCACTGTTCCTACCAGTGCCACCGCCGATTCCTGAAATGAGGCGACCGCCTGCACCGGATCAAGAATTCTGAAGGTCAGATTTCCTGATCCGCACTGGGCAAGTGCTTGAAAATGCCGGAATCAGGCTTGGCACTCACAGAAGCGGCATCTTGCCGTTTTCCCCAGCATCTGCGGCTGGAAGCCGCAGCGACAGGACGCATTCAGTGCCATTCAGAATTCCACCCGGATCAGGAAATCTAAATTTGTGGTGTTGATGCAAACTGCCACCACAGCCACCGTTTTGAACCTGCTGCACAGCGCCAGACAGTACCCCTGATTTACAAGTAAAATCAGCCTCTAGCGCCCGTCCATATTGCGTGAGCAGCTATAAAAATAGGCTGCTGAATCAAATTGAATCTGGTGCGCTGATCTTCCCCGGGGTTCGCCCAACTCACGCGTGGTAGCCTTGGGACGTACCGCAACTCTTGATCACATCATGGCCCGCATTCAAATCCAACTCCCCGACTCGTTCGCTTTTTCCACCGATATCACGCTGTACCAGCTGCACATGAATTACGGCGGGCATCTGGACAACGCGCTGCTGTTAACGCTGGTGTCTGAAGCCCGCGTCAGGTTCTTCAAGTCGCTGGGCTACACCGAGCTCGACGTTGAGGGTGTTGGTATTTTGGTGGCTGACGCGGCGGTGCAATACCAGTCAGAAGCATTTCACGGCGAAGTGATGCAGGTCAGCGTCGGTGCGGCTGACCTGGCGAACAAAGGCTTTGATCTGGTGTGGTGCATCCGCGAGAAAACCTCCCGGCGCGAAGTGGCCCGGGGCAAAACCGGCATCGTCTGCTTTGACTACACCAGCCGCAAGGTGGCCACGATACCGGCTGCATTTCGTGAAAAGCTGGCAACATTCATGGCCCCACAGGGTTCGCAGTAACTGCACCGCCCCGTCAGACCCAACGCCACAGCACGCCACTGCACCGCATGGCATCTCGCCATCGGTGCCATGCACGGGGTCCTCGTCAAGTCAGACCGATGCGCTTGGCCTGCTCGGTCAATTCAGCCCGGAAATTTGGGTGGGCAATGCCAATCAGCTCACGCGCGCGCTGTTTGGCTGACTTGCCGCGCAACTGCGCCACACCGTATTCGGTCACCACGTAGTTGATGTCATTCTTGCTGGTGCTAACGTGCGTGCCCGGTGTCAACATCGGCACGATGCGTGAAATGCTGTCGTCTTTGGCGGTGGACGGCAGCACGATGAAGGCCTTGCCACCGTTGGACATGTTGGCGGCGCGGACAAAGTCCGACTGGCCGCCGGTGCCAGAAAACGGCAAATGCCCCAGGCTCTCGGAGCCGCACTGGCCTAGCAAGTCAATCTGCAGCGTGGCGTTGATGGCCACCAAATTGTCATTTTTACCCGCCAGCGACGGCGTGTTGGTGAAATCAACCGGGTGAATTTCAAGCATCGGGTTGCGCTCCATGAACTTGTAGAGCTTGCCGGACCCCAGCGCAAAGGTGGCGACCATTTTGCCCGGCAGGTAATTTTTGCGCCGGTTGGTCACCGCACCGCTTTCCAGCAGGGTCAGAATGCCATCGCCAACCATTTCGGTGTGAATGCCCAGGTCGTGCTTGTGGGTGAGTTGCATCACCACCGCATCGGGAATGCCGCCGTAGCCAATTTGCAGCGTCGTGCCATCGTCAATCAGATCAGCCACATACTTGCCAATGGCCTCTTGCACCGGGCCGATTTTGGGCAAACCGACCTCCAGCACCGGGTCTGTGCTTTCGATCAGCGCCGTCACCTGCGAGATATGCACATGGCAGTGGCCATAGGCAAACGGCACGTTGGGGTTGACCTCCAGCACCACCGCACGCGCTTTGGCCACCGCTGCCATGGTGTAGTCGGCCCCCAGGCTGAGCGAAAAATAGCCATGCGCGTCCATCGGCGAGGCCATGCTGAACACCACATCAGCGGGCATCTGGCCGCGCTTGATCAGGCTGGGAATCTCGGAAAAATAATTCGGAATGAAGTCAATCCAGCCTTGTTGGCCACCGGCGCGGGTGGCACCACCGTAAAACAGCGCCACATGGCGCACATGCTCGACGGTTTGCGGGTCGATGTAGCCAAACTTGCGCATCGCCAGAATCTGCGCCACCTTCACGTCACGAAAATCGCGCCGCTGCTCCGACAACGCCGCCAGCAGCGTGGGCGGCTCGCCCACACCGGTGGGCAGCACGATCAAGTCGCCATCGTTGACGAGCTTGATGGCATCCGGGGCCGCCATTTTTTTTTGCAAATACTTGTGTTGAACTGACATTTCTTGTCCTTTGAAAAGCGTCACGTCAGGCGATCATAGCGCCGACGAAGAGGCGATCCACTATCATAAAAATAGCTGTCAGCGCAATGTCAGAAAGGGCTATGGCACGTTTTTATTTAAATACTGCAACATGCCCTGCGCCGCGTGGACACCGCTGGCCAGGCACGCGGTGAGCAGATAGCCACCGGTGGGGGCCTCCCAATCGAGCATTTCGCCAGCGCAAAACACGCCAGGCATGGCTTGCAGCATCAGCTGCGGGGTCATCGCCTCAAACTGCACACCGCCAGCGCTGCTGATGGCTTCGTCCAGCGGGCGCGTCGCTGACAGGGTGATGGGCAAGGCTTTGATGGCAGCGGCCAGCCGGTTGACATCAGCGATGTCGGATTTACCCAACAGTTCGTACAACATTGCCGCTTTAATGCCATCAATATTTAACCTACTCTTCAGGTGGCTCGACAGCGAGCGTGAACCACGCGGGTGCGACACCTCGGCCAACACCCGTTGCGCCGACAGGTCGGGCAGCAGGTCAAGGTAAAACGTGGCTTGACCGTGCTGGCTGATGGCATCGCGCAGCAGACTGGATGCGGCATAAATCAGGCTGCCTTCCACCCCGGTGGCGGTGGCCACAAACTCGCCACGGCGGGCAAAACGCTCGCCCTGCGCGTTGGTAAATTCAATCGACACGGATTTGAACGGCTGGCCAGCAAAGCGGCTGGCAAAGTGCTGACTCCAGCCGTTTTGAACATCAAAACCGCAATTGGACGGGATGAGTTGCGAAACCGCAACACCACGGTTGCGCAGCCACGGCACCCAGGCACCATCCGAGCCAAGCCGTGCCCAACTGCCGCCCCCCAGCGCCAGCAGCACCGTATCAGCCTGCGCCTGCAGCGGCCCGGCTGGCGTGGCAAAGTTGAGTCTGACAGGGCCAGTCTCGGCGTTAAGTGGCACCAGTTTTGCGGCTGTTGCGCTGTCAGACCGCGTGTCCCATGGCAAGTCTGTCCAGCCCAACCAGCGATGCCGCATGTGAAATTGCACGGCGGGCCCAGCGCTTGGGTGGCGCAACCGATGCAGCCAGGCACGCAACAACGGGGCCGCCTTCATGTCCTGCGGAAACACCCGCCCGGAGCTGCCGACAAAAGTCTCAATGCCCAACGAGGCCGCCCAGGTGCGAACATCGCTCGAATCAAAGGTCTGCAAAATGGCTGCCAGCTGCTCGCGTCGGATGCCGTAGCGCGAGACAAATAGCTCTGGCGGTTCGGCATGGGTCAGGTTCAAGCCGCCCTTGCCTGCCAACAAAAACTTGCGCCCGACGCTGGGCATGGCATCAAACACTGCCACAGTCAGCCCGGCTTTGGACAGCACCTCGGCAGCCATCAGGCCTGCTGGTCCGGCACCGATCACCATTACTTTTTTTGTCATCTGTTTACTCGTGTTGTGTTGTTTCCAAAGCACGCTGTGCGTGTGTCTTGATGATGCACCAATCGCCCGGCTGCTGTCTGGTTACAGTTTCTGTCACAATTTCGCCGTTCAAACCTTTTCTCAAAAACATCACGTAGGAAAAATCATGGCCAGTGAATTGATCAAACATGTGTCGGACGCATCATTTGAGGGCGATGTCCTTCAGTCCAGCTTGCCGGTGCTGGTGGACTACTGGGCCGAATGGTGCGGCCCGTGCAAAATGATCGCACCCATTTTGGATGAGGTCGCAACTGCTTACGACGGCAAGTTGCAAGTTGCCAAAATGAATGTGGATGAAAACCGTGAAATTCCGGCCAAGTTTGGTATTCGTGGCATTCCCACCCTGATGCTGTTCAAAGACGGCCAGCTTGCCGCCACCAAGGTCGGGGCCATGAGCAAAGCCCAATTGACCGCCTTTATTGACATGCAACTGAGCTAATCAATGCCTGCGCCGGGCGGGGCCCGGCAGCGTCCGCCCTGAACGCCAATCAGGGCATTTTTGCTGTCATAATCGCGCCCATTCTCTGATTCCTGCCCCGGGATCAGCCAGCGACATCCGGTTTTTGGCTCTTGCGACTTGGCACTTCACCAGTCTGCCCGCCCCACACCCTCTCCCCCGTTTTTTCTTCATACTGCGTCCATCCATGCACTTAAACGAACTCAAGGCACTGCACGTGTCAGAAGTCCTCAAGCAAGCCGAAGAT
>JFJP01039034.1_pt1 | contig 14735 bp, 8 predicted proteins | sample 431651 | NCBI WGS metagenome assembly JFJP01 (sample SAMN02602958, study PRJNA72255) | Microbial mat metagenome, whole genome shotgun sequencing project. | biome: fresh water; feature: sink hole; material: water; isolation source: purple microbial (photo- and chemosynthetic) mats found in...
TAAGGTATCCCGGGTTGCCGGATCAATGCGGAATTGTTTTTCACCATTGGTTTTGTGGATCTTAAAGCCATATGGATCGCCTTGTTTAAAATCAGATAATGATTTTTTCCAAAAACCATTGGTGGTTTTTTCAAGAGGGAAACCTGTTGTTTCCCACTGAGTCAGATCTTTCACTACATCAACCTGGGCTGCTTTAGGCGCCCAAACCCGGAATGAAATAGTACTTCCTGTTACTTTAGCTCCGAAATGTGTCATCATAAATAGATTTATTTAATTTCAACTTTTAATACTAACAAGGAGAAAATTAAATTCTTTTAGTGAGTGTTTTTTGTGCTCATTTAATATTACCGGCCACTATTGTCAGGTGAAAAACAGGTCGCCGCTATGCGACTTAGGGCCATTTGTTGTATTCGTTTGTCTACAAACAGTTCGCAGCTACGCTGCTTTTTTTAGTCGTGTAGCGACGTTCTGTTTGTAGTAAAAATATATACTTGTCAAAAATAAGCCCAAGCGGGGCGACCTGCTTGTAATCCGTTATACTACATGTTTTTGTAAGAACTAACAGCTTTTTACCGGACAACAATGATTACTGGCCATAAAAAAGTTCATTATTCTGAATTTTTATAAAGCACTGTCCGAACTTTCCCTTTCCACCCTTTTCGTTATATTTGCCCGAATTATTCACATAACCGATCACTTTTTTTACCATTGCAACACCGCAAGGCATTTATTACCCAATCGATACCTAATACTCCTGAATATTGAATTTTTTTGCACACATAGCTTACAATGGTACCAATTATCACGGCTGGCAGCGGCAGGTAAACGGAATAACCGTAAGGGAAGTATTCGAAACCAACCTGGCACGGGTGCTTAAAGAGCCGGTGGAGTGCATTGGGTGCGGACGAACCGATGCACGGGTGCATGCCAATCAGTTTTTCTTTCATTTTACTGTTAAAAAAGCATGGGACTTCGACTTAATGTTTCGCCTCAATAAAATGATGCCGCGGGATATTTCGGTGTTCGAATTTATTCCGGTCGAAGACAAGCAACATGCCCGTTTCGATGCCATAAGCCGCACATACGATTATTTTATCCATACCTATAAAGATCCGTTTTTGAACGAACGCAGCTCGCTGTATCCCGAACCGAACTTAAACCTCGGGGAGATGAACCGGGCCGTAAAACTTCTTTCCACACACAGCGAATACTATTCGTTTTGCCTTTCGCCCAACAAACAGCCAGGCACTACGTGCCTGATATCTTCGGCAACCTTATTTTCCGATAATTCGGGCGACCGGATTCGGTTTCAGATTACCTCGAACCGTTTTTTGCGCGGTATGGTGCGCACCATCGTGGGAAAACTGCTCGAAATAGGAACCGGAAAAGCATCGGTCGATGAATTCGAAAATCTGCTGATGCATAAAATACCGCTCGATACTACCAAACCAGCCTATCCGCAAGGACTTTACCTGACCAAAGTTACTTACCCATATTTAGACCTGCCACCCCGGGCCGATTTTGTCGATGCCAAATACAATGAGTGGGTGGAGGTATAGAATTCATAAAGATTTACCGAAATTGATTTAAAAGTAAAAAGACGAATATTCTCTGCGAACCTCTGCGGTTCTTAGCGTAACTCAGCGTAACAGCATAGCTTTTTCGCAAAGGTGCGCAGAAAAGATGTTTCTTACTCTTCAAAATCGTAATTCCCTGGCATTACATCACCAAAGGTTATGTTGTTGATATCTATTAGTTTATTTTCGTCTAATGCGGTAAATAAGCTTTCGTTTTGGATGGTCGATTTGTAAGTTGGCTTATTAAACAGCGGATTATATACCCGTGATATTCCAAAGCCAATTTGACAAAGTCCTTTGGAAATTATTTTATAGCTTACTTTTTCGGATATTGAGAAATCGAGTTTTATGGAGGCGTCGAACAGATCTATTTTAGGAATATTGGCATCGGCAACCAGGGAAGTAGTACAATCTGAGTCTCCACTTATTACAATTATTACATTTTCGCCTTCGATAATGCGGGTGATAACCACAAAACGCTTTTCCCAGTTCCCGGCATTATAGTGATCCAGTATTTGCTTTACTACTTCCTGCACATTGTCAATTTGATTATAGAGCACATTGGCCGACGAGAAAAACACAGCCTTCTCCGAATTAAATTTTATTTCGAACGTTGGCTTTACCACCGGTACTCCATTTAGTCCGATGTCTCCCTTGGCCATGTTTTTGGTACTTACCTGCCCCTGGCTTTGAAATTCCTCGTTGGTGGGAGAATCGTCCTTCAATATTTTAAATTTAATTTTGTAAGGAGCATCGCCAATATTTCCCTGCCGGATAAAATATCCATTTTTAAAAATTCCAAAATCGCCTAGTTTTAACAGTTGCGAAGGAGGAAAATTACCCTGATGATTTGTAAAGTGCCTTCTAAAAGCACGTTTATAAATGCGGTCTACTTGTGTCATAATTGGTAAAGTTTAAATTGTATTTCGAAAATTCAAGTTGGTACCAGACGGTATTTTTTCTTGGCTAAGTTACTTCAATTGTACTCACATTGCAATACCCCAATCAGGGTATATTTTTGCATAAATGATATACACTATATTGTTTTATTTCTTAAATTTCAGTGATTTAAGACAGAATCTAATGCTATCGAAAACCAACAATATTCGCAACGGCCATCTGTTTTCACCCGAAAAACAAGTTGAAAATCATTCCCTCTTTTCGCCCTCTCAATTAATTGACAGCAACAATATTGAAAAAATCCTGGTGTTTTATAACCAATTTTATTACATAACGGATGTTGCTGAATTTAAAAATATCTATGTAAGCCACAATATCTCTAACGTTTTGGGTTATACTCCGGAGTCTTTTCTTTCGATCGAACAGGTTTATGAAAGTATCCATCCGGATGACCGTGACCTGGTTTTCGATTTTTCAATAAAAACAATAGAATGGTCGCGTCTTTACCCTCATATATTGCTAAAAGACCCTTTCAGTGCTGTTTTTTCCATCGACTTCAGAATGAAAACCAGCGACGGAAAGTATATAAGGGTAAACCGGCAATCGTGTTGTTTTAAAACAGACGGTGCAGGCCAAATGATGCAGGCTATTTCGTTCTTTACCGATATTACCCATCTGAAACAAAGCAACCTGATTACCTTTTCCATGAAAGGAAGTAAAGAATTAACCATTCACCTGGAAGAGTTGATTAGCAAGTATGATCATAAATTACTTACTGCGCGCGAGCAGGAAATAATTCACTTTATTTCGCAAGGATTAAGCGCTACCCAAATTAGTAAAAGACTTTTTATTTCAACGAATACCGTAATTAAACACCGTAAAAATATACAGCATAAACTAAAGGCAAAAAACACTGCCGAAATGGTGAAGCAGGCTATTGAACTGGGGATAGTTTTATAACGATGCTTTTAAAAATGAAGGTATCGGAAGAGTCTTAAATAATGAAGTAGACAGAAGAATACATTCTATTTGATCATAATCACTCTTCTCTGTGTCCCTCCGTGAAAATCCTCCGTGTTTCTCCGTGTAATTTTTGGTGACCGATTTTGGGCAATTCGTTTTAATTTAATTCCTCCACCCCAAATAATGGAGGTAACCGGGCGAAAAGAAAACGATTTAATGTCTTTTAAATAGTGTTCTTCATTAGAATTGTAATCCGTTTTCTAAAATTCATATAAATAGTTGTATTTCTTGACTTAATCTCCCATACTCCTTAAATTTACAATTGCGAATCAATGTCGTTTAGTTAAAAAATTTATTAAAACCCCAACCCCTTAAGAAGGGGCTATAACTTTGCAGTGCAGAAGTTTCCTCTCCCCCCGATAGCTATCGCGGGTAAGGAGGGGCAGGGGAGGTGAAAAGCTTAACTAAACTAAATTGAATCCCGAATCTTGAATTTTAGACTAACGACTGCAATATACTTTAGCAAGCCGAACACAATAGTGCAATTTCAACCATTAATTTGACGTTTAAAATAATGATTCTGAAATAATTGTTTGTTTAACCTAAAACCCTACCCTATGTATACCTATAAATTTGGAGGCAAAAATGGCAAAAAGAATACCCTAAAGGAAAGCGGCGACAGAGTGGTTGTTCGCACCAAAAATGCCCGCAGTATAAAGAATGCAATCGTATCGTCCGAAGGATTGAAAACGCTTAAGGATTTTGATATCGAACTGGAGTTCCCGGAATCGGATGTTACCATTTTTAAAGCAAAAGATTCGGTTAAAGATCAAAAAACGATTAGCAACAATGCCCGCAACACCTTAAAAAAAGAGACGGAACTTCGTTTTGCAGGGAGAGTTTTGATAGATACCGATGGTAAAGCGCCGGTTTTATATACCGAAAATATTTTTATCAAATTTCACGATGATGTAAAACAAGCAGATTGTGAGAAGATTTTAGCCGATAATAACCTGGCTATTAAACAAAAACAAGAGTATGCCGCAAATACCTATTTTGTAAGCGCCCCTGAAAATACCGGCCTTAAAATTTTCGAAATAGCCGAATCGTTACTTAAAAAGAAAGAAGTAGAGCTTTGTCACCCGGAGTTAATTCGGAAAAAGGGCACAAAGAGTATTACAATCAATCCCAACCAATGGCATCTTAAAAAAACAACTATAAACGGTGTAGAAGTAAATGCGAATGCAAAAGCCGACCTTGCCCAAAAATTGACGCTTGGCGAAAATATTATTATTGCCATTATCGACGATGGGTTCGATATAGATCACCCGGAGTTTAATATTCCTGGCAAGGTTATTTTTTCAAAAGATATGACAACCAACAGCAGCGATCCGCGGCCAAAATCACAAAATAACCATGGAACGGCATGTGCAGGTGTTGCTACAGCATCGGGAGTAAATGCCTCCGGTGTTGCCCCCAAAGCCACATTAATGCCCATCCGTTTAAATTCAAACTTAGGATCGGTTGCCGAGGCAAATGCATTTAAATGGGCTGTCGATCATGGCGCCGATATTATTTCGTGCAGTTGGGGGCCTATGGATGGCGATTGGTCCGACCCTAACGATCCAACCCATACTTCCATGGTCGATTTGCCCGACAGTACCCGCCTGGCAATCGATTATGCTATTTCCAACGGACGGGGTGGTAAAGGTTGTGTCATAACATTTGCTGCCGGTAATGGCAACGAAGAAGTTAAATACGATGGCTATGCCAGCTACCCAAAAGTTATGGCTATTGCAGCTTGCAACGACACCAGCAAAAGAAGTGTTTACAGCGATTTTGGATCAAGTGTTTGGTGTTCATTCCCCAGCAGCGATTTTGGCTATCCTCCTTTTAATCACCCCAACCCACTAACCAAAGGAATTTACACTACCGACCGCCTAAACGCTGCCGGTTATGCCCCGGGGAATTATACCGATGACTTTGGGGGCACATCCAGCGCTTGTCCGGGTGTTGCAGGAACAGTGGCTTTGATCTTATCGGCTAATCCCCAGCTAACCTGGCAGCAGGTAAGGGATATCCTCAAAGAAACTGCGGAGAAAATTGATACATCCAATGGTAAATACGATGCACAGGGGCATAGTATTTATTATGGCTATGGAAGAGTAGATGCCGAAAAAGCCGTAAAAAAAGCACTGGAATTAAAAGCGCCTGTAATTTCAACTGATTCGGTAAAGATTGTTTCAGCATTAGTCAATCCCAACGGAATTGATATAGGCAACGAAAAAATATCGCTTTTAAATACATCCACCGGAGATATAAATTTGACAGGATGGAGTATTGAGGTTCAAAGCAAGAAAAAAGCATTATCCGGTATCCTTGCCGGTGGTGAAGCAAAGACGATTAATCTGGATGGTAAAACAATTAAACTGCCCAACACCACTGCAACCATCAATTTACTAAATCCTCAGTCAAAAGTTGTTCATACCGTTACCTATGCTAAAAAACAAGTAAAGAAAGGGCTGGTGATATTGTTTTAATTAGTTGGATACCAATGTTGATTCAAAAATAGCCTTTCTAACCGATTGTAATTCCGGCCAGAAAGGTTATTTTTATTTCTGCTAAATGATACTAACTACCAATTTTTCAGTATGAAATTCAAGCATTTACTCCTCCTCGCTATTGGGTGCATTACTATTCAGTTGCAGGCTCAAACTCAAAAAGCCCCCGAAAAACTAAAAAGGGCAGATTGTTATTTTGGTGTTCATTTCGATTTACACGCCAGCGAAGATATCACCGATGCCGGAAAATCACTTACCTATGAAATGATTGATACCTTTTTAACCAAGGTACGTCCCGATTTCATCCAGGTTGACTGCAAGGGGCACCCTGGAATCTCCAGTTATCCTACAAAAGTTGGTTATCATGTAAAAGGTTTTGAAAAGGATCCGCTGAAACTCTGGAGGGAGGTAACAGAGAAAAATAAGGTCGGACTTTTTATGCATTTTTCGGGCGTTTGGGACGGGAAGGTTGTAAAAGAACATCCCGACTGGGCAATTATTAAGGCAAACGGGGAACGAAGCACCCAGAAGGTATCATTTTTCAGTCCTTACCTGGATACCTATATGCTTCCTCAATTAAAAGAATTAAGTAACGAATATCGCGTTGACGGAGCCTGGATAGATGGCGAATGCTGGGCAGTAGAACCTGATTACGGAGAGGCATCTTTAGCCCGGTTTAGGAAAGAAACAGGAATAAGTGAAATCCCTAAAGGTACCGGCGATAAATATTATCCTGAATTTTTGGAATATACCCGCAGTCTTTTTCGCGAGCATTTAAAAAAATATGTCGATGCCGTTCACCAAAACAATCCGAAATTTCAGATTACCAGCAATTGGTCCTACTCGTCGCTTATGCCCGAGAAAGTGAATGTCGGTGTTGATTTTTTATCGGGCGATGTAACCCCGCAAAACGGAGTATTTCGCTCAGCTTTCGAGGCGCGATGTCTGGCTCCGCAAGGTAAACCCTGGGACCTGATGGCATGGGGATTTTCATGGAATGGTGGAGAAATGCCGATGAGTGTTAAATCGGCTGTTCAGTTAAAACAGGAAGCTGCCGAAATTATTGCCATGGGGGGCGGCGTTCAATTTTATTATCAGCAAAACCGCGATTTGTCTATAAAACCTTGGCTGGCAACCACACTAACCGATATAGCTTCCTTTTGTCGTGAGCGCCAGCAATTCTGCCATAAGGCAACTGCTGTTCCTCAAATTGCATTGGTTTATCCAACAAAGGCGTACCAAAAGAGTTCGCCGGTTCCTTATTCCCGCTCACTGGCGATGTTACAGGGAACACTCAATGCTTTACTGGATGGTCAGCAAACCGTCGAAATATTGATGGAACATCTGATAACAGGGAGAATGAGCCAATATCCGCTAATTATTATTCCAGAATGTGATTTTATGGAACCACAATTTTTGGAGGAATTAAGAACCTACGTTAAAAATGGCGGCAACCTTTTAGTAATTGGCGCTGAAACTGCCGGACTGTTTAAAACAGAACTGGGAATAAAACCCCTGAATAAAACAGCGAGAACAGAAGCATTTATTTCGGCTTCCAAAAAAATTGGTTCAATACGATCGGATATACTTCATGTGGAACTTAATGGCGGAGCAAAACCCTTTTCAAAATTTTATTTGGGCAGCGATTTTAATTATCCGGGCGACATCGTTGCTTCATCTATAAATCCATACGGTAACGGAAAAGTAGCTGGAATATATTTTAATGCGGGAACAGCTTATAACGAATACAAAACGCCCATTCTCCGGGATTATATCGCTCAAATCGTTCAGCAATTGTTCTCCGGGAAACTGGTGGAAGTAACGGGCTCACATTTGGTGCATGTGACTGTTAACAACCTGAAAGGAAAAATGATGGTAAACCTTATTAATGTTGCTGGAGAGCATACCAACCAAACGGCATTAGGTTACGATGAGGTTCCTGCATTAAAAAACCTGAATGTTTCTATAAAAATGAATGAAAAACCTTCTAAAATAATTCTTCAACCCGAAGGTAAGGAAATGAAAATCTCCTATGCCAATGGCCGTGCTGTTGTTTTAGTTCCTGAATTGCAGCTTCATGCTATTTTAGAAGTGGTTCAATAATTTTTATACAATCAAGGATTAAAACATTGAACATTTCGAGGGTTTAATTTGAGTGTATTTATAGATATGCCAGGTGACTTTCCAGGTTTTTGAAACCTGGAAAGTCTTTTTTAAATAAAGTTTTCGTTTTTTACCTTTATTCTTTAATCAGTTTAAATTGCATCGGCTCTTTTATTTCAGAAAAGTAAACCAATGCAATATATTGACCCGCTTTAAGTGAACTAATATCTATCTTCACTATCGTTCCTTTTTCTTTTGACAGCAATACTTTGCGACCGGCCAAATCGATTATCGTAATTTTCTCAATAGTTTCGTCAGCATTAAAATAAATCCTGGAATTCGCCGGATTTGGATGAACTGTCACGCGTCCATTCATTTCAATGTCATTAATTCCAGTTGGTTGTAAAATAATTGTGTGGCTAATTGGACTGTCATTAATAGTAAATACTCCTTCCAGAAATCCAAAACCATCAGCAGTAATTTTAAATTTATATTCCCCGGGCTCCAGGGTGAATGAAACCTGGCCATTATTCCCCGTGGAGTCTTTAGTCAACAATATTTCATTTTTAAATAATTCCACCTTTGCTTTTACAATAGATACATTGTTTCCGCTTTTAATGGAATAATTAACCAAATAGGTCATTGGATTCAATTCTATTTCCTTAATAACATCAATAAATCCAATAATTACTTCGCCTTCTATCTTCTTATAGGGTGGATTCTCAATTGAAAATTGAATTTTTTCTCCCGGTTTCAGCGAATCGATTAATACCACACCCAAGCTGTTTGTCTTTAAATCTCCATGTTGGAATATTTTGAGCGCTATGTTTTCAACCGGTTTTTGATTTGAAGTAATTTTAAACTGAAGCTGATATTGTTTTTGTTTGAAGTGAGCAATAATACTCCGGTTGGTGGTACAGTTAAATTTATAAACCGAATCGTGCGAAACTTCAATTGCGCCCTCATACCATCCTGTAAAGGCATATCCCAGCGAGGGGGAAGCATCTAGGGTTACTGATTCGTTATAAAAATAATTTCCTGAACCACTTACAGATCCGGCATCCGGAATATTTTTTCCGGTTTCAATAGAAAACGAAAGCTTCTCAAATCTGGCTGTTATCCCAATATCTTCCACTGCATTAAAAATCAGCGGATTTGATATGTTTAGTAGCACATTCCCATTATACCAGCCGGAAAAATTGTAACCGGGAAAAGGAATTGCCTCTAATGATACTGCTTGATTGTAACTATATTTTCCATCTCCTGAAATCTTCCCCGCTTCTGCAATATTAGCAGCAACACTTATATCTACCTTTATTATTTCAAATTTGGCAGTGTACGACACATTTTTTACAGCCGAAAATTTAAAAGGGTTGGAATCACTAACCAGCATGTCTCCCAAAAACCACCCCCGAAAACTATATCCAACTGCTGGAGTTGCAATAAGAGCCACATCCTGAAAATAACTATAGGTACCTCCTCCAGTAACATTACCGTCGTTAATATTCTCGGAAATTGCAGATATGGTATATGTTTGCGGTTCGAACTTGGCAATTAGTGTTCTGTTTTTTGTGGAAACAAAAGTATATATGGCTTTTGTTTCGGCAACAACATTATCCTCAAACCATCCCAGAAACTTATACCCTCCAGCGGGAGTTGCTGTAAGAGAAATTTGCTGGCCATATAAATAATTACCGCTACCGGTTGTGCTTCCTGAATTTGAAGGTGAAACCGTAGTTAAAATTGAGTAGTTTTCGAGCCTGAAATGGGCTGTTATTGTTCTATTGCCAGTAATAGTAATTGTAAATGTAGTATTGGTTGATAGGATACTTCCGTTTTCAGTCCAATTTGTAAATAAATACCCTTTTTGGGGTAATGCTGTAATACTTACCTGCTCATTGTAGTTATGTATACCCTCTCCGGTAACGCCTCCTCCAGCAACAGGATTGGTTAATAGCGTTAAGGAATATTTTACTGGCTCAAATTCGGCTTCAAAGCTTTTTAAAGAGGAAACCTCAATGGTATAAGCTGCATTTTGTGAGACAATAATACCTCCACTTTTCCAGTTTTTGAATATGTAACCTTGTGCCGGCAAAGCATTAAGCGTAATACTTTCCCCTTCATAATAAGAGCCGGCTCCGCTCACCATTCCGGATGAAAGCGGAAAAGAAGTCACACTTATTGTATATTTTGAATTTAGGACGCACCTGATAGGAAAAGCGTTTCTCTTATCATCGTATGAGCGGTCTACTTGCCCCGAATTTCCACTAAAGTTTCTTAACCATGCGGACTCCTCAACTGCAGAGGACGTCCAAAATGTTGCCCATTGGTTTAGGCTTTGTCCTTGTCCGGCAATATTAATCTTTCCTGAAGGAAGGATGCTAAAACCTGAAGAATTTGATGGAATCGCTGATCCACTCCAATATCGTTCCGAACGGAGTTGAAGACTTTGATCACTTCCACGCTCCCATATCCCATTGGCTTCTTCCTGAGTCATACCTATTGTTTTCTCTAATTTTTTCCAATCATCATCAGCCGGGACATGCCAATTAGTTGGGCATACCCCTTTATTATAAGAATATTGCCCGTGTTGCATGGCTTCATCCCATTGGTATAATGCACCATAAGCATCGCAATAGTCTTCGTCATTGAAATAGCAATATTTTTCAAGATTGCTATTGTTCAATTGAGGAAGACTTGTTGCAATAATAGAACCATCATTCAGGTTTTCCTTAAACCAGCATTGATCTCCAATAAGAACCGTATGATATGTTTTCCCATGATAATCGATCGTTGGCATTCCTAAACAAGGATTACCCTTTGCTTCATAATTTTTCTCCACCTGAAATACTTTTTCAGTTTGTAAACTGGCCGAACTGCCCCATTGATTGCAATTCTGGGGGCTTGGAAGGTTAGTCCCGGAGTAATTAGAAAATCTACCAATGTCGAAAGCCCAGATAAAACGAAGTTTATAAGTTCCCGTTTTAATTGGCGCGTTAAAATTAAAAATGGCCGATTTGGTTTCATTCAACCCATCGTTAATGGCGGCTAATGGAGTTAAAGTATCCCAGGAGGCATAAACATTCCCTTTTACAATGCAAGAAGGACAAGTATTGGCTTTCCAATCTATTTTTACACTTACTGGTTCTCCTGGCATAGGCTTTTCCGGTATAAGCGTCACCTTATCGATTTCAATAAGTTCGTTTGGATTTTTTACTCCAATTTCAATGGTATTTTTTGAATTCTGACAATTATCTGCTGGACCAGCAACCGGAATAATATTTATAATTGCACGATGATTATAGGCTGCCGAATGTCCCGCCGGATTTAAATTCGTCAATAAAAAATAACCATCTGCATTACCTCCCCAACCCCAATTAAAGTGAAACATCCCTGAGTTATCGTACCCGTCGCAAACGAATGCATGGCCGGAGGTTGCTGTAAATTGAGCAGAATAATAAATGGGCTGATCTTTATCAATTTGTGCTTTTAATAAGGATATCCAATTGGCGTCGGAATACGAACTTTTATAAACAAAACTTGCACTTTCAGAATATTTAAAATATTGAACCAATGCATCTCGAGCCATGGAGGAAGATGCCCCGGAGCCAAATATGGAATAATCCATGTTTACGGAAACCCCGAAATGATATAGTAATTTAGCGATATCTGCATTGGCGGAGGTTATCTTATTGGGCATACTCGACCAATTATAGGTTGTTGTTTCGAAAGAAGCTGATTGCGTTCCATACTTGTAATGGTCATAACTCCGCGAACCTTTTCCAGTACTTGGATAGTTATGAAATTTCATAATCTGGCATGCAGCAATTGCGACGCATCCCGCCAAAACATGCCCACATTGCCCGCCTGCATCCGATGGGCATAGCGTGTTGTAATAACACCCCTGGTCCCAGGTAGTTTTTAGCAAAGGTTCAATTGCTGTTGCCTCAGCATTAACAGCGAAAATGTCTGAAAAAAATTCCTGATTCCATCCGGGAGCTTTTATAGCATTTGAAACAGGCTGGTTAAAAAGCTGAATAATTTGCTCTTTCATCCCTGCTAACCAATCCTTAAAAGGCCGAGGCATAGAAGCCGAATCAGGAAGAATGCTATTAACGGAATAGGCCAATACCGGCGTAATGCGGTCATCTGCTGCCATTATAATAAACCCGGGCATATTTACGTTCCGAAAAATATAGTATAATGGGGCATTTGATGATATCCCGGTTACCAATAATTCCGATTGAACTGTTTTATAGGATTTAAGCTTTGACGAGGCAAGCTTTTTGTAGATAAATGCTTCTGCAACCTGACGTGCTTTTAGGCTGTCAACCGGAGATCCAATTAGATTTTGTACGAAGAACAATCCCAGAAAAAAGACCGTCAAAAAAGAGTGTTGGATATATGCTTTCATTGTAAATAGCTATATTTATTAGCTTCTCGGAAAAACAAAAATATGGTATTTAATTCATTATGTCAATTAAGATTAATGCGCCAATTTCTGAATTTAACTTATGGATTAATTTGAAATACTTATCAAAATACAATTCTTTCCATTCTGTCAACAAGAGTTCTGCCCGTTTTCACTATTGCTTCGGGTTGGATAGCTTTTGGGTCGAAGTTTTTCAGGTTGCCAAAACCAAACCCCGTTAAACGTTCAACTTCGGCAATAGTGGTTTGGTAAGTTCGGTATTCGCCAAAAACAAAACCTACCTTTTCCAGGTTATCCATTTCGTTTTCCTGGTCGAGTATGTATGCAGTAGCCGAAAGGCTTCCGTCTTCCTTTACCATGGTTACAACCTTCCAGAATTTTATTGGAATTAAAATACCGCGATAAGGCACATCGTTAGTTTCATTAAAAACGGGTCCGGTAAAAACATTTATTTTCAGATTATTTACATCGGTGTTTTTTAGAATATAGTCTTCCAAATCTCCCCAAATCTTTTGGTTTAGATTGGCATGTTGCGGAGCAGCATTGGTGTAATGAAATGTGTCTACTTCTGCCTGTTTGGCGACAGTGTCGGGGCCCCAACAAGGGTCTAACCGCCGAACTAAATGCCCGCGATCGAGTTTATTGTTTTCATAAATATCGTTCCCGCATTGGAATTCTTCGCCAATTCTACTATCAAATACCCATTTGTCTTTTTTACGGATTATTTTGCGTAGGGCATCGCCATCAATATTTACAGCTGTGTAAAAAGCTATTCTTCTCGATTTATTCATGCAAACCGAAAAATGAGTATAATCGAGGGTTAACGAATTACCAACTTTAGCCACTTTCCTTTTAAGGCCGACTGATAGTTCGGGCAAATCTACAGTCACTCCCATAAAGTTGGGACGGTATCCCAGATGCTCGTTGCTACTGCTTAAAATGGCAGGGGAAATTTTGGGCTTTACCAGCGTAATTTCAAGTTTCTGGAGCACCGAATGAATATAACAGGCAAGAGCATGTTCCGGTTGATCTTCGCTTGACTCACCTGCAAAATGCAGCCCCGCAGCTATATTGGTAAGGTTATCCTGCTTGTCTTTTACCAGCCATAGCGAACCGGAGTCCCCGCCTTTCGAAATCTCCCCGTCAACAGGTTTATGTTTTGGGTCAATTACAATTTCGAACCCTCCAACTTGCTGTTCGCCTATTCCCTCGTAATCTATTTTAGTAGTGACATGTATCCGGGAAACTACACCATGGGTAACCCCGGTAGTTCTTCCCGATTTTATTACTTTGTCTCCCAGATCTACTTTTGCAATTTTTTTAGGCTCCACATTTATTTCATAGAGCGCTTCATTAAAATCACGATTTTCGATGGTAGAGATTGCACAGTCTCCTGCCACTCCCAGGTGACTTTTTACCAGTTTGCCCAGGAGATTATTGGCAACATTGCTGTCGTCGTATGGTCCGGGTTGCACAATGGGGTCGCCGGTTTGAGCATAACCTCCATCGAGTACATGCCAATTGCTCAAAACATAGGGAGTACCGTTGTGAATATCGTAAACAATACTCCCGATTGTGCCAGCGGATGAATTGACATGGCCGACACTGATACCTGGTTTAATTACATTTTGCCTCAATTTCCGTTGATCTTTCTGAACAACGGTTTCGGACATTACCTGATAATGGGCGGAGAAGGATCGCTGCACCACGTCAGTAGGGATAACTACTTTGCCAAATTTAAATTCCTCGGGAATTTCCTTTGTTCCGCTAGAAACCAACGATTCAAGCGATTCAGCTTTTGCTTTTTGGGCGACTGAAAATTGAATGCTCAACTCGGTTGTTGTTTTCCCCTCCGAAATTTTGTATCCAATACCTACGGAAGTAATATTGGGATATTGAAGGTAATTTTCTGCCTGAGAACGAATAATCTTTTTAGCCGTTTCTATTAACTCATTATTGTTTTGGGCCATACTTTAGGTTTTTTAAAGGAAGGACAATATTTAATTTCTGTATTTATTCCCTATAAAATTCAAAATATAAAAGGCAAATATGAAATCTGAATTATTACTTAAAGAAAATCTGGAAAACTAAATTACAACCTCCAAAACATCCTGTCCGAAAAAATATGATGAACTGCTTTTTTTAAATTATAACCAGAAACAATTAAAGGACGAATTGGTTCAGCGTTGCCAAATTACA
>JFJP01001247.1_pt1 | contig 14734 bp, 13 predicted proteins | sample 431651 | NCBI WGS metagenome assembly JFJP01 (sample SAMN02602958, study PRJNA72255) | Microbial mat metagenome, whole genome shotgun sequencing project. | biome: fresh water; feature: sink hole; material: water; isolation source: purple microbial (photo- and chemosynthetic) mats found in...
AATTAATAAATCACTTTAAAATTAATTCTAATTGGTTTTTGGTTGATTTGCCAGGATACGGATATGCCAGAGTTTCCAAAAAAACCAAAGATGTTTTTCAAGAGTTTATTACCGATTATTTTGAAAAAAGAGAGCAATTGGTTTGTGCATTTGTGTTAATAGACATTCGATTGGAAGCTCAAAAAATTGATTTAGAATTTATAGAATATCTTGGCGAAAGTGAAATTCCGTTTTGTATTATTTTTACAAAAGCGGATAAAATTAGCAAAATCAAAATCGACTCACATATTGCTGCCTACAAAAAACAACTTTTAGCTAACAATTGGGAAGAACTTCCACAATACTTCATTACCTCATCAACAGAAGGAACCGGAAAAGAAAAACTTTTAGAATATATTGATGCCATAAACCAAGATATTTTTAAAGAAATGAATGAATTTTAAATAGGATCATTTCATTTCAAACGAACTTGTAAAATTGATTTAACTCTTTAAGGGTTTTGAAGGAAGTTTTTTTATAGATAAAGATTTGTGATGATATAAATTCATAAAAAATTTCTCAAAGTATTGGTAAGAAAAATGCGAAATACAAATAGTTGCCAATAATACCATGCTATTATAAACCAAAACTGTAAGATAATAATCGAGCCCTAAATTTGAAAAAAATTTTATATAAATTAATCCTATAAATTGAATAACAATAGCATGATAAAGATAAATTCCATAGGATATTTTACCCAAATATGTTGTCGTGCGATGGTTTAAAATGAAATACGGCTTACAGCTTAATATGCCTATTACAATACAAAAAAGCAACATGCTGAAAAGATGGTAATTACAATTAGAAAATAAATTTACAAAATAATTTGTTGAAAAATAAAGTATAAAAATAGTTACTACAATAGAAGTTACTAATTTATTATCAAATAGTTGAGGATGTTTTAGTAACAAAATCGACACAATACCACTTGATGTAAAATAAAAAAACAACATACTATATTTATATAAAATATTTCCTTCAACGTTAAAATATATTAGAAAAAAAACAATTGTAAAACCCAATAAAAATGGAATTATTTTTCTTGTCGGAAGAAACAGTAAAACTGGTGCAATAAATAAATAAAATTGTTCTTCAATACCAATTGACCATAAAATTTCAATGATTCCGCCAGGTCTATATAAAATAGCAAAAACATTGGGCATAAAAAAAACAGAAAGTAGCACTCCTTCAATCAAATTATAATTAGTGTTATAACCACCTATATAACCCATATTTGGAAGTATGAAATTGTAATAGGTCAATCCAAAAAATAAGATCAAAAAATACAATGGAAATATCCGAAAAGCTCTTCTTAAATAAAAGTTTTTGAGCGAAATAGTCTTGGATATCGTTCTTTCGATATACATCTGTCGGATAATTAAAAATCCACTTAAAGAAAAAAAAACACATACGGCTTCAAATCCTTTATGAAAAATGGGTAAAGAGTTATAAAACGGTATATTATGTTTGTAGCAAAATTCTGATACATGAAAAATAATTACCAACACAGCTAAGAAAAATCTAAATCCAGTAATATTAGGAATTCTTTCCATAGTAAAAGTTGACACAAAAAATTTATGCCATTACTTAAAAACAATTAATAAATTCAAAAAAATCAACCAACGTTTTTAAAAATTGAAGTTAAAACCACATGCTCCATGGAATTCTTAGCAGAATCAAAACCAAACCTAAACCATAAAAAACGGCTATTGATCTAAATTTTCCAGTGCTTGTTGTTGATTTTTTGTGTTTAGACCAACCTATTGTAATTAAAGCAATTGCAATTAGATTAAGTAATGGATGTTCTAAAGAAGTTAGTCTTAAAGCAGCATCTTTCATGTTTCCTAAACTATCTTTACCTAAAGGAGAAACAAAATATAAAATGAATCCAACTACCAATTGAATATGAATTGCAATTAATGCAAAAAGTGCTATTTTTCTATCTTTAGCAGTAAACTCTTTTTTGGAGTTCATGCCTAAAAACGAATTGACAACAGCAAAGATTAGTAATAATAGAGCCAAATACGCCCAGCCCGAATGAAGTTTTTGAATGAAATTATACATGTTTAGTTTTTTTAGTTTTAACAAATATAGAAAAAAAGAATAAAAAAACGGCACTCTTGGGTAAGAATGCCGTTTTTAAGAAAATTTTTAAAGGTTGTTTAGAAGTTGTAACGTAAAGAAACATTCCATGTTCTTCCAAATCCAAAATAACCTTGGTTTGCATCAGCAACTCCTTTATATACTCTACCGTTTGATTGATAAGTTCCAAGTAAAGGATTTGCTGAACTGATATTGTCAGTAGCTTTAATGTTACTTCTCAATTCAGATAAATAAACCTCATCAAAAACGTTATTCATGTTAACTCTGAATACAACTGAATTTTTATTATCTTTTCCAACTAACATTTTATAAGTAATACCAGCATCAACTAAATCATAAGAAGGTAATTCAAGATTATTTTTTACAGCACCAGTATTTGCAAATAATTTTGAATAGTTTCTCCAATCCGCATCAATTGAAAGACCTTTTACAAATTCATATTTAGCACCTAAACCCCATGTTGTTTGAGCTGCATCACCAACTTTTCCACCATCAACATCAGTAACCGTTTCGTCTAATAAAGTATTACTTTCATCAAATCTTCTTCTAACTGCGTTGTCTTTATATTCCCAGTTTCCAACAGAGGCAAATCCTCTTAAGTCTAATTTATTAATTGGATTATAAGTGAAGTCTAATTCTAAACCTGTATGTTCTTGTTTAACACCCAAATTTGTTGTATAAACTATATCTCCTTGTGTCAAAGTGGTTGTTCCAATAGTTTCTGTTGCTGCTGTAACGGTTCTTGATGTAGAAACAACTCTGTCTTCCCATGTTGTTCTATAGGCATTTAAACTTGCGTTAAATCTTTTAGATTTGAAATTATAACCCGCTTCTAAGCCAAGTATTTTCTCATTAGAAGTAGATTGGTTAACCTCATTTGTGAAGTTTAAATAAATATTATCATGATACGGTTGACGATTATAATAACCCGCATTTACATAAACCGAGTGGTTCGCTCCAATTTTGTAACTTCCTCCTGCTTTTGCATTGTATCCTATATTTGAAACTTTTTCTGAATCCTGAAAAGCATTTTGATAATTGTAGTAATCAAATCTTTGGTGAGTTTGATTAGAAACAGAACCTTGGAAAAAAGCTGAAAGATTATCTTTAGAATATTCTAATTGTCCAAAAACTCCACCATAACTAATAGTTTCGCTATAATCATAATCTATTTTTTGATTATCTGAAGCTTTGTTGAAGAAAGCATGCCAAGGATCGATATTATAAGATTGATTTACAGTATTATTGGCAACCGGCAAAGTATTAGGAACAGGAACAACGTGTGTATTATTTCTTAAAGCTCGTGTTTCATACCATCCATTTAATCCTAAAAAGTTTGTAACTTGTCTGTAATGGTCACCATTGTAAGTTCTTAAATCTAAACCTAAATTTAAATTCAATGATTCATTTAATTTAGTTTTTAAATTAGAAACTATCCCATACCAAGCATGATTATTCATTGATGCTCTGATTACATAGTTTTTACTTCTGTATGGGTCAGAAACTGGACTAACGCCATTTGAAGTATTTTCATTAGAACCAATTCCGTCTGCATCTGCAGTATTGTTAGCATAAATTTGGTTGAAATCAATGTAAGTTGCGTAATTAGTTTGACCAGTTATTGGGTGTGTTGGTATTGTTATACTTTTCTTTCCACTTCCATAATTACCAGTTCCTCCACCTCTTCCCCAAGATGCATATAAAACTGTAGATAAATCCATTTTACTGTTGATTTTATAATCCCAGTTAAAGTTTGCTACAGGTTTGTGATAAAAATTAGTCCTTTCTGAAACATATTTCCCATTTAAATATCCATAATTATTATTATACTTTCTTCCAAAAGCTTGATAATCTGATATTCTTTTAGTGAAGTTTTGATCATGAAATTGTGGTGCACCAGTAACTAAAAAGTTAAAACTATGTTTTTCGTTTGCTTTGTATCCTACAGATAAAAAGTAGTTTTGACCTTCACCTCTAGTTCCATCATTGTAACCATCACCTTGCCAGTGAGACATCATAAAGCTAGCACCCCAACCTTTTTTACTCATTCCTGTGTTGTAAGCTACTGTTGATTTGAAATAATCATCATTTGCAACTCCCATAGACATAAAACCACCTTCTTTTAAATCAGTAGCTTTAGTTACAAAATTTACTGTTCCTCCAACAGAAGAAATGGCTAATTTAGACGATCCTAAACCTCTTTGAATTTGAATTGCATTAGCAATATCTGCCATTCCTGACCAGTTTGACCAATACATTTTTCCGTCTTCCATTCCGTTGATTGGTTGACCATTTAATAAAAATGCTGTATTGTCTTGTTGGAATCCACGAACAGAAATTCTTGAATCTCCAAAACCTCCTGCTTGTCCTGCAACATAAACCGATGGAGTGTTAACCATTGTTTGAGTAATATCTGCTGTTCCAATTTTTGCTTGAATTTCATTAGCTTTAATTGAAGAAACCGCAATCGGAGTTTTTCTATCTTTTGCTAAGTCAATAACTCCTTTTCCAATAATTACCACCTCTTCAATTTCGCTTGAATCTGAAGATAATTTGATGGTTCCTAAATCAACTGTTTCTCCATTGCTCACTGAATAATTCAAAGTTTGTGGTTTGTAGCCAATGAAAGTTACCACTACTTGTCCTGAAGAGGCCGTTGTTTTTAAAAGAAAATTTCCATCAATATCGGTTGATGTTCCGCTTGTTGTTCCTTTAACAGTAACATTTACTCCTGGTAATGTCCCGCCTAATTCGTTGTCAACAACTGTTCCTTTAATTTTTCCTTGTGAAAACATTACTGTGGTCATCAAAAGAAATAAAACAGAATACATGCTGTGTTTAAAATTTTTCATGTTATTAGTTTTTTGTTTAAAATTTTTGCAAAATTCAATTATTTATCTCACACACATGTTAAGACAATGTTAATAAAAATGAAATTGTTGCGCATTTCTCATTCAAACAAACGATGTTAACAATTTTATTAAACTATTGCAATTAAAGTTGATTTTTTAATATCAATTTATCAATAAATTATTACTCTTATAGAATTTTTACTAAATAGTGCCAAATAATAAAATAAGAAAAACGATAGTTAGTTTTTTTATTATGCCAAATTTCAAATCTTCAAAATTATGTTCTGAAACTGAAAAACTATTCTCTCATAGCATTCCAACCTCTGGCTTTCAAAGGAATTTTAGTGTTGGCTCTTGTAATCAAATGAATTTCTTCGCTTTCTGGAACAATATGTCCAATTATAGTAAAATTTGGATTGGCTTTTATTTTGTCATAATCCTCCATTGCCATAGTAAATAACAATTCATAGTCTTCTCCGCCATTTATAGCTACAGTTGTGCTGTCTATATTAAACTCTTCACAAACATTGATAAACTGTGGATCGACAGGGATTTTTTCTTCATATAAATTACATCCCACTTGACTTTGTTTACATATATGAATGATTTCTGATGATAAACCATCAGAAATATCGATCATCGAAGTGGGTTTTATTTCGAGTTTCTCTAATAACTCTTTAATATCGTGACGTGCTTCTGGTCGAAGTTGTCTTTCAATCAAATAGGTATAAGCATCTAAATCTGGCTGGTTGTTTGGGTTGACTTGAAAAACCTGTTTCTCTCGCTCCAAAACTTGCAACCCCATATAGGCAGCGCCTAAATCGCCCGAAACCACTAACAAATTTCCATCTTTTGCTCCATTTCGATAGATAATCTCGTCTTCATTGGCTTGTCCAATGGCAGTTATTGAAATAATCAATCCTTTTTGAGATGAAGTAGTATCGCCACCAATAACATCGACATTGTAGAATTTTGATGCCAAAACTATCCCGTCAAATAATTCTTCTAAAGCTTCCAATGGAAAACGATTAGAAACAGCCACAGAAACTGTAATTTGTGTCGGTTTTGCATTCATGGCACAAATATCCGACACGTTTACTACAACCGCTTTGTATCCCAAATGACGTAAAGGCATATAGGACAAATCAAAGTGAACACCTTCAATCAATAAATCGGTTGAAATTACCACTTTTTTTTCCTTGAAGTCCAAAACAGCTGCATCATCGCCAATGCTTTTGAGGGTTGAAGCTTGTTTGATATCAAAGTTTTTGGTTAAATGTTCTATCAAACCAAACTCCCCAAGTTGTGATAAAGTAGTGCGTTGCGGATTCTTATCTTCAATCATTTATATTTTGCTTTTTTATTTCGACTTTTAATGCCCGCAATGTAGCAATTGTTTTAAAGTCATCCTAAATATTTCGTCCCATTTTTTAACTCCTATTACGAACAATATATCGTTATGGGGAGTCAAAATGCAATTGCGAAGCACATCGCTAAACTCCTTTTGAAAAATACAATAAATTGAAGTAATAAAAACAATACTCTTTGCTTCGCCTATTCGAGCAAGTTCAAGGGTTGCAACAAATCGACTTATAAAATAGCATTTGTTTACAATAATTATTATCATTGCTACTTCTAAAAATCAAAAAATTATGATGAATTGGGAACAATTGTTGTCGCTAAAACGACAAGGAGACAAAGGAAAAAGACTACGCATAGAGCAAGACGACACGCGTTTAGGATTTGAAGTTGATTATGATAGAATTATCTTTTCGTCGGCTTTTAGAAGCTTGCAGGATAAAACCCAAGTAATTCCACTTTCTAAAACCGATTTTGTTCATACACGTTTGACGCACAGTTTAGAGGTTTCCGTTGTGGGTCGATCCATTGGTCGATTGGTTGGAAAGAAAATCATTTACAACAATCCTCATTTACAAGAAATTCACGGTTATCATGCCAATGATTTTGGTGCAATTGTAGCTGCGGCTTCATTAGCCCACGATATTGGAAATCCGCCTTTTGGACATTCTGGAGAAAAGGCCATTGGCGAATATTTTTCTATTGGAAAGGGTCAAAAATTTAAAGATCAACTAACCGATAAACAATGGCAAGATTTAATAGATTTTGAAGGAAATGCTAACGGTTTTTCGGTTTTAACAAGTTCGCGTCCAGGCATTGAAGGAGGCATTCGATTGACTTATGCCGTTTTAGGTGCGTTTATGAAATATCCAAAAGAAAGTTTACCTAAAAAACCTACATCTAATATTGCGGATAAAAAATATGGTTTTTTTCAATCAGATGCTGCATTTTTCAAAGAAGTGGCAGATGAATTGGGTTTAATTTCAAATAAATCTGGAAATGATTTAGGATTTGAACGTCATCCTCTTGCCTATTTGGTCGAAGCTGCCGATGATATTTGCTATACGATTATTGATTTTGAAGACGGTATAAATCTCGGATTAGTTTCCGAAGATTATGCCTTAGAATATTTAATCAAATTAGTTAAAGACACAATTGATACTAATAAATATCAAACACTTACTACCAAAGAAGACCGAATAAGTTATTTACGTGCCTTGGCCATTGGTAATCTAATTAACGATGCGGTTCGTATATTCATAGAAAATGAAGAAGCCATTTTGAACGGTAACTTTCCCTATGCTTTAACTGATAAAAGTAAATATAAAGCTCAAATCGATGATATAATCAAATTAAGTGTAAAAAACATTTATCAAAGTCGCGAAGTAATTGAAAAGGAACTTTCAGGATATCAAATAATTAATAACTTATTAGACAAATTTATAACCGCTTACAACAATGATTTTGAAGGAAACTCGTCAAATTATGATAAATTACTTTTAAATCTCCTACCAGAAAAACATCAAAATAATGGCTCATTAAAAAATGATTCATTATATGAAAGATTATTACATATTTGTCATTTTATTTCCATGCTTACTGATGGAAAAGCATTGTTATATAACCAAATCATTACTGCTTAAAATAAATCCAAGTCTATTCTGAACTTGGATTTATTAGGCTTTTGTTAGAAATTATTTCAACAAACTATCTAATTGGTTCACTAATTTTGAATCCGAAGGTCTTTTGGCGTCTGAATCAATAATATTTCCTTTTGTGTCAATCAAAATAAATCTTGGAATAGAATTAATTCCATAAGAAACTATAAAATCGGATTTCCAGTTTTTATCTGCAAATAATTGTGTTCCGCCTAGTTTTTTATCAGAAACAAATTTTTTCCATTTTTCAAAATCTTTATCCTCATCAACCGAAATACTTACAAAGGCAATATTTTTATCATGATATTTTTCTTCGATTTTTTGCAAATATGGAATTTCCGCTCTACATGGCCCACACCACGTTGCCCAAACATCAATGTAAACATATTTCCCTTTCAAATCTTCAAGTTTCGTTTTTCCTCCTGCATGATTCAAATAATTGAAAGATGCTGATGGTTTTCCTACTAATTTTTTAGATTTTTGTGCTTGATCATATTCCATTTGAATTCCTGAAAATTCTTGAGTCATTGAATTTTTTAATTGTGTATAAAAAATTTCATCAAAACCTCCATTTTCTAATTTTTCAAAGTCTGCTTTCTTTTTGGCATCAAAAGCTACATAAAAATCTTCTTTTGATTTTTCAAAATTTTGTGCTAAAAAAATTTCCTGATTGATAGTTTGTTCTGCTAAAAAATTGTTCTCATTGGCACCAATACCATCAAAAAAAATAGTTTCATCAAATTGTTTAGCATCCATTTTTAATTTTAAATCAAAATCAGATTTTAAATAAAGCTGGGCATATTCCACACCATCAAACATTACATAAAAACCATTCTCAACATCAAATTTATCAAAAAACTTTCCTTCTTCATTGATGACTATTTCTTTTATAGTCATATTACTGTAGTCTTTGATATACAACGTGTCGCTGTTTCTGTTTGAAATATTTGCTTCAAAAACAACTGTTCCTTGACAAAAACCAAGACTTGAAGCCATAATAATAATTGAAATAAATAGTACCTTTTTCATATATTTTAATTTTTAATTTCTAATAGAACTCAAATATAGTTCATTTTATTGTTTACTATTTATTTATATTAACAAAAAATTTCAATTCAACTTTACACTCTTTAATTGATTTTAGTTTTTTACTTTTGTAAAAAAAATCAAATGTATAGAAGTCATAATTGTGGAGAACTTAACGCCTCACATATTAATAAAGAAGTTACTCTTGCCGGTTGGGTCCAAAAATCTAGAGATAAAGGTTTCATGAACTGGGTCGATTTGCGTGATCGATATGGAATTACGCAATTAGTTTTTGACGAAAGTCGTTCAGAAAAATCAGTTTTTGAACTGGCAAAAACTCTTGGAAGAGAATTTGTAATTCAAGTAAAAGGAATTGTTATTGAACGTGAAGCTAAAAATAAAAACATATCTACTGGAGAAATTGAAATTTTAGTTTCCGAAATTAAAATTCTAAATGCTGCTTTAACGCCGCCTTTCACCATTGAAGATGAAACCGATGGTGGCGAAGATATTAGAATGAAATATCGATATCTTGATATTAGAAGAAATCCGGTAAAAAACAGTTTGCTTTTTCGTCATAAAGTAGCTCAGGCAGTTAGAAATTATCTTTCAAATTTAGATTTTTGTGAAGTTGAAACGCCCTATTTAATTAAATCTACACCAGAAGGAGCAAGAGATTTTGTGGTGCCAAGCCGAATGAATGAAGGTCAGTTTTATGCTTTGCCACAATCACCTCAAACTTTCAAACAATTGTTGATGGTTGGCGGAATGGATAAATATTTTCAAATTGTAAAATGTTTCCGCGACGAAGATTTACGTGCCGATAGACAACCCGAATTCACACAAATTGATTGTGAAATGGCATTTGTGGAACAAGAAGATATTTTAAATGTTTTTGAAGGATTAACTCGTCATTTACTTAAAGAAATAAATGGAATTGAAGTAGATAAATTTCCTAGAATCACTTACGATTATGCCATGAAAACCTACGGGAATGACAAACCAGATATTCGATTTGACATGAAATTTGGTGAGTTAAACGAAGTTGCTCAGCACAAAGATTTTCCAGTTTTCAACTCGGCTGAATTAGTTGTTGGAATTGCAGCTCCAAATTGCGCAACTTATACACGTAAAGAAATAGACGCGTTAATTGATTGGGTAAAACGTCCACAAGTTGGCGCTTCTGGAATGGTTTATGTAAAATGTGAAGAAGAAGGAACATTCAAATCATCTGTTGACAAATTCTACAATCAAGACGATTTAGCAAAATGGGCAGCAATTACAGGAGCAAATGCTGGCGATATGATTTTTGTGCTTTCTGGACCAGCCGATAAAACTAGAGCCCAACTTTCTGCACTTAGAATGGAATTGGCCACAAGATTAGGGTTGAGAAATCCAGCAGAATTTGCACCACTTTGGGTAGTTGACTTTCCGTTATTAGAATTGGATGAAGAATCTGGAAGATGGCACGCAATGCACCATCCATTTACTTCGCCAAAACCAGAAGACATGGAATTATTAGCAACAAACCCAGGAAAAGTTCGTGCCAATGCATATGATATGGTGCTCAACGGAAATGAAATTGGCGGTGGTTCTATCAGAATTCACGATAAAGCAACGCAACAATTAATGTTCAAATATTTAGGATTTACCGAAGATGAAGCTCGAAATCAATTTGGTTTTTTGATGGATGCATTCCAATTTGGAGCACCACCACACGGCGGTTTAGCGTTTGGTTTGGACAGATTAGTAGCCATCCTGGGCGGACAAGAAACCATCAGAGATTTTATTGCCTTCCCAAAAAATAATTCTGGTCGCGATGTTATGATTGACGCGCCTTCTATAATTGATGAAAAACAGTTGGAAGAATTACATATAAAAGTAGATTTGAAATAAACATTCAGAGTTTCCAAAAACACGAAGCAACTATTTATTAGCTTATAAATAGTTGCTTTTTATTTTGAAATTAATTTCATTTTGAAATACTAAGTTGAAAATCATTTAATTATATTTAAAAAAAATCATTTTTTTTCATTTATTTTGTTTGTTATGTCATAAATAATTATATCTTTGACCATTATTAATAATTTTTACATTACAAAATGCGCACAGGAACAGTTAAATTTTTCAATGAATCAAAAGGTTACGGATTCATTACAGATGATGAAAATGGAAAAGACATTTTCGTTCATGCAACAGGTTTAAGAGCTGAATCACTTAACGAAGGTGATAAAGTTACTTTCGAAGAAGAAGAAGGAAGAAAAGGTAAAGTAGCTGCTCAAGTAGTAGTAGTTGAAGACTAATATATATTATTTTTTGATTACCTCAATGGTCAAAACGCTCTATAAATTATAGAGCGTTTTTTTTATTTGTTAAAACTCTATTTATATTCATTTTAAATAACTATTTTTATGCAACAAATAAGAAACGTTTAAGCTCTGATTTTTGCGAATTAAATAATGCAATGTATATTTGTATTTTTTTAGTAAATTTTTAATTTAAAAATATGCAATCAACACAATATGATTTTTTACCAATTCTAATGCAAGCTGGCTTAGCTATTGGATTTGTAGTGATGACCGTTATAGGATCTAACTTTTTAGGTCCAAAAAGACATTCAAAAAACAAAGACATCAACTTCGAATGTGGTATTGAATCGGTTGGAAACGCTCGAATTCCTTTTTCGGTAAAATATTTCTTAGTTGCTATTCTTTTTGTGCTTTTTGATGTTGAGGTTATTTTTCTGTATCCTTGGGCAGTAAATTTTAAGGAATTAGGCATAGAAGGAATGATTAAGATGGTTATTTTTATGCTGTTGCTTTTAGTTGGTTTTTTCTATATCATTAAGAAGAAAGCACTAGAGTGGGAATAATTTATAATATTAGATTTTACATATCAAATATTAGATATATTTAAAATGGAAAATAAAACAAATATGGTTGCTCCACCAGAAGGAGTTACAGGCGAAGGATTCTTTGCAGCCAAACTTAACGATGTAGTTGGGCTAGCTCGTGCCAACTCTCTTTGGCCCTTGCCTTTTGCAACTTCATGTTGCGGTATTGAATTTATGGCTACGATGGCGTCACACTATGATTTGGCTCGTTTTGGCTCAGAACGGGTGAGTTTTTCTCCTCGTCAAGCCGATATGCTAATGGTTATGGGGACTATTTCCAAAAAAATGGCGCCTATTTTACGACAAGTTTACGAACAAATGGCAGAACCTCGTTGGGTGATTTCAGTTGGAGCTTGTGCATGCTCAGGTGGTGTATTTGACACCTATTCTGTTCTTCAAGGAATTGATAAAGTAATTCCAGTTGATGTATATGTGCCAGGTTGCCCACCAAGACCAGAACAAATTGTAGATGGCGTAATGCAATTGCAAGAATTAGTAAAAAACGAATCGGTTCGCAGAAGAAGTTCACCCGAATATAAAGAATTATTAGCTTCTTATAACTTGTAATATGGCTTTAGAAACAAAACAAATACAAGAAAATCTATCCAATAAATTTGGCAATAAAGTACTGAATTTTGGAATGAACAGAGATATTTTTTCCTTTGAAGCAACTCCAGAAGCCATTTATGAAGTGATTAGAACTTTAAAAGTAGAAGAAAGTTTAAACTTTCACTTCCTAACCGATTTATGCGGTGTTCACTATCCAGATAATGATGAAAACCACCAATTTGCAATAGTTTATCATCTACATAATTGGGTTGAAAATATAAGAATAAGAGTAACAACTTATTTAAACGGCGAAAATGCAGAAGTTAATACAATTACCGATTTGTTTCTATGCGCCAATTGGATGGAACGAGAAACTTGGGATTTTTATGGAATAAATTTCAAAGGACATCCGCAACTGAAACGTATTTTGAATATGGATGAAATGGTGTCGTTTCCAATGAGAAAAGAATTTCCAATGGAAGACAGCGGAAGAACCGATAAAGACGATCGTTTCTTTGGAAGAACAGCACAAAATTAATATAAAATGACAATACAAGAAATAGCAAACAGATTAGTGGCATTATGTTTAGAAGGTAAAAATGAAGAAGCAATAAATGAATTATTTGCAGACAATGCCGTTAGTATCGAATGTAACGAATCTATGGGTGAAAAAGTCGTAGAAGGAAAAGCGGGAATTCTAGGCAAACATGATGGTTTTAATGCAATGCTAGAAGAATTTCATGGACAAGAAATTTCAGCTCCCGTTGTTGGAGGAAATCATTTTTCAATTTCTTGGTCTATTGATGTTACTTTTAAAGGACAAGGAAGAATACAAATGAGTGAAATATGTGTGTATAAAGTTGAAAACGAAAAAATAGTATCAGAGCAGTTCTTTTATTAATTTTTTAAATTAAAAGAAACCAATTAATTACAATTCTTTAAAAGAGTAACTTTTAATTCGTAATTCGTAATTCGTAATTAAAATATGTCAGACTTATTATTATTACCCGAGCATCGATATGCTAAAATTATTGAACAAACTCGCAACGAAGACGGTAGCGAGCTTTCAATATTAAATCTTGGGCCTACACATCCAGCTACACACGGTATTTTTCAAAATATCTTGTTGATGGATGGTGAAAAAATTCTTGATGCCGAGCCAACTATTGGATACATTCATCGTGCTTTTGAAAAAATTGCAGAAAATCGTCCGTTTTATCAAGTAAATGTGTTAACCGACAGAATGAACTATTGTTCTTCACCTATTAATAACATGGCTTGGTGGATGACGGTTGAAAAACTATTAGAAATTGAAGTTCCAAAACGTGCTCAATATCTACGAGTTATCGTAATGGAATTAGCTCGTATAACCGATCACTTAATCTGTAATTCGATTCTTGGAGTAGATACTGGAGCCTATACAGGTTTTCTTTATGTATTTCAATTTAGAGAAAAAGTATATGAAATATACGAAGAAATTTGTGGTGCTCGTCTTACAACAAATATGGGTAGAATTGGTGGTTTCGAAAGAGATTGGTCAGAAGCTGCCTTCAAAAAATTAGATACTTTTTTAACCGATTTTCCTGTTGCTTGGAAAGAATTTGAAAACCTATTCGAAAGAAACAGAATTTTTATTGACAGAACCGTTAATGTTGGACCAATTACTGCCGAAAGTGCTATGCAATATGGTTTAACAGGGCCTAATTTGCGTGCTGCTGGAATTGATTACGATGTTAGAAAAGCACAACCTTATTCGTCTTATGACGATTTTGAATTTGATATTCCAGTAGGAAAATCGGGCGATACTTACGACCGTTTTTGTGTTAGAAATGCCGAAGTTTGGGAAAGTTTAAGCATCATCAAACAAGCATTAGCAAAATTGCCAGAAGGACCAATCCATGCTGATGTTCCAGATTATTATTTGCCTCCAAAAGAAGATGTTTACCACAATATGGAAAGCTTAATTTATCACTTCAAAATTGTGATGGGTGAAGTTCCTGTTCCGGTTGCAGAAATTTATCATCCTGTTGAAGGCGGAAACGGCGAATTAGGATTTTATTTGATAACCGACGGAAGTAGAACACCATATCGTTTACACTTTAGAAGACCTTGCTTTATTTACTATCAAGCTTATACAGAAATGATTAAAGGAGGAATGTTATCAGATGCCATCGTAATATTATCAAGTTTAAATGTAATTGCAGGCGAATTAGACGCATAAGAAGAAAGATTGCAGAATGCAGATTTTAGATTAC
>JFJP01005654.1_pt1 | contig 14734 bp, 13 predicted proteins | sample 431651 | NCBI WGS metagenome assembly JFJP01 (sample SAMN02602958, study PRJNA72255) | Microbial mat metagenome, whole genome shotgun sequencing project. | biome: fresh water; feature: sink hole; material: water; isolation source: purple microbial (photo- and chemosynthetic) mats found in...
TGGTCATCAGATGGCCTACGTTGCGCACAAACATCAATGAGCGACCATGCAGACGCACCGGCTTTTTACCATCTGGCGCGGTGTACAAACGATCTGCGTTGAGGCCTCGTGTGAAGGTTTTAGTTCCTTTGGCGACTTCTTCGGTGAGCGTGCCTTTAAGGATACCCAGCCAGTTGCTGTAGGCCAGCACCTTGTCGTCGGCATCCACTGCCGCCACGGAGTCTTCCAGGTCCAGAATGGTGGACAGCGCAGCTTCCATGACCAGATCCGAGACGCCGGCCGGGTCGCTAGCACCAATCGGTGTGCCACGGTTGACGATCAGGTCCAGGTGCAGACCATTGTGTTCAAACAGGACCGATGTGGGTGCCTTGGGTTCGCCCTGGAAGCCAACGAATTGGTCGGTGTCTGCCAGACTGGTGTTGCTGCCGTCGGCAAGTTTTACCGCCAGTTTGCCAGCTTTCACGCTGTATGCGACCGAATCAATGTGAGAACCCTTGCGCAGAGGCGCACAGCGGTCCAGCCCATGGCGGGCGTATTCGATCACCTTGGCGCCGCGCTTGGGGTTGTAGCCGCCCTTTTTACCCACTTTTTCGCAACCTTTTTCTTCGCTGAGCACATCGGTGCCGTACAAGGCGTCATACAGGCTGCCCCATCGGGCGTTGGCTGCATTCAGGGCATAACGAGCGTTCAGAATGGGAACGACCAACTGCGGGCCGGCTTGTTTGGCTAGTTCGGCATCCACGTTACCCGTCGTGATACGGGCCTTTTTAGGCGCCGGTACCAAGTACCCAATCTTCTCTAGAAATGTGCGGTAAGCGGGGATGTCCGTCACCGGACCAGGATGCGCCTGATGCCAGGCATCCAGCTCCAGCTGCAGACGATCTCGCTCTGCCAGCAGAGCGATGTTTTTGGGCGCCAGGTCAGCCACGATGGCATCAAAGCCTTTCCAGAAGCTCGCTGGTGTCACCCCAGTTTCAGGAAGTACTTGAGTCTCAATGAATTGGCACAGGTTGGCGGCCACTTGCAGGCGGTTTTTGGTGATGCGTTCAGTCATGGTGGTTCAGCTCGGGTGGGGTGAATAAAGTAAGCGCCATAAAGGCAAGGTCAAACAGGTCGCAGTCGCCTTGAGTGGGCGAGGTTCGAAGCGCTTGCAACCCCATATTTTAAAGAAAGCCCACCCGTTGATTGAATCTGCACCGCACGGCGCTGCTGTGACAAAAAGACAGGTAATTGCGGCATGGTGCACGAGGCTGGGAAATAATGCAGGACTGCCCTCAGATGGATTATCGTTACAACGCCCATTGACATGAATCAAGCTGCAACTTCCGCACCGCTCCATGCGCTCCCATTGCAGGGCCTGCGTGTCGTCGAATTCACCCACATGGTGATGGGGCCAACTTGTGGCATGGTGCTGGCTGATATGGGGGCCGAAGTCATCAAGGTGGAACCTATTGAAGGCGACCGGACCCGACACTTGCTGGGCGCCGGGGCTGGATTCTTTCCCATGTTCAACCGCAACAAAAAGAGCATTGCCATTGACTTGCGCCAAGCGCAAGGCGCAACCATAGCGAGGCAACTGGCGTTGACTGCTGACGTGGTGCTGGAGAACTTCAAACCCGACACCATGGCCAAATACGGTCTGGATTACGCTGAGTTGTCAAAGCAAAGCCCCAAGCTGATTTACGTGAGTCACAAAGGTTTCTTGCCGGGTCCTTATGAACACCGCACAGCGCTCGATGAAGTGGTCCAAATGATGGGGGGGCTGGCCTACATGACGGGTCGTCCGGGTGACCCGTTGCGTGCCGGCACCAGTGTCAATGACATCATGGGGGGTATGTTTGGTGCCATTGGCACCCTGGGCGCCTTGATTCAGCGCGGGATCACAGGCAAGGGCCAAGAAGTGCAAAGTGCGTTGTTCGAGAACAACGTCTTTCTGGTGGGGCAACACATGCTGCAATACGCCATGACGGGTAAGCCCGCTGCGCCCATGCCCGCGCGTATTTCGCCGTGGGCTGTCTACGATGTGTTTACTGTCAAAGACGGAGGGCAAATTTTTATCTCTGCCGTGAGTGACGCGCAGTGGCGAACATTTTGCGAGGTGTTTGATTTTTCCGACTTGAAGGCCGATGCGCGATATGGCAGCAACAACGACCGCGTGCGTGAGCGCCCCACACTCATGCCGATCTTGCGCGAGCGCTTGGGTCGTTACAGCGTTGCCGAACTCTCGAGCCTGATGGAAGACAACAAGCTGCCCTACGCCCCGATCCGCAAACCGGAAGAACTCTTTGACGATGAACACCTGCTGGCCACAGGTGGACTGGCCGACATGACCCTGCCAGATGGCGAGCGTGCCGGTCAGACCAGCAAGGCCACGCTGTTTCCTTTCACCATGGATGGGCATCGCCTGGGTGTGCGGCTGAGTCCGCCGACACTTGGGGCGCACACGGATGAGTTACTCGCGACGATGGGGTACACCAACAGCGATGTGCAAGAGTTGCGGCGAAACAAATCTGTGGCGTAAAAGTTGAAAAGCCGCCTGAAGGCGGCTTGATCGGCCGACCTAATAACGACTTACTTAAACACAATGGGATAGGCACCCGTCTTGCAAGTTGCCGAGTAGCTATAGCTGATATTCGCTGATACTCCGGCGGGTAAGCTGGCTGATGATGATGCTGCCGTCTGCATTTGCTGGGCCAAGCTGGTGTTACCGGCATCGCAAGAGCCCTGTAAACCACTGACGCAGTAGTCAAAGTTGATGGGCACTGTGAACCCGCTGACCGAAACACTGCCTTGCGTGGAAACGCCGCATGTGCCTGAGCCACCGCCCGCGCCTGAACCGGTAACTGTTGTGCCGCCAGCGTCGGATGTCACGGTGGTGGTGCCGCCGTCCGGGTTGGTCACCGATGTAGTGATGGTTCCACCAGCAATGTTATATGTCACAGTCTGACCCGTCGCTGTCTTGTAAGAGGCGGAATATTTGGTGGAGAAGTCAGTCCACTGCGCCTGCGTGAGGGTCTGATTGGTGATGGCACCGAGCGTCGTGTTGTTGTCTTTCAGATACTGTGAAACGGCTTTGAGTGCATTACCGTATGCATTGGTAGTTCCGGTCACGACAGGTGTTGTTGTTGTTAAATCAACACCTGAAAGCTGAAATTGTGTTGCCAAATTGTCGGCAGCAGTTTTAAAAGCCGCTGCCGTGACACCCGTTCCGCTAGGAAAAGATGTAGTGAAAGCCATGGTGGTCAGAGGTGTGACCACACCTGTGACAGAAGTGCCACTGACACTGAGCACGGACTTCATCGGGCTGGTTAGGGATGTCGTTATCCCAGTCGCCTCATCGGTATAAGTGCCACCGGAGACTTCAATGATGACATCACCTTGGTACGGCACACTGACTGTGTATGAACCACCCGCACCTGTCGTTGTTGTTCCGACAACCGTGCCATCACTCGCCTTCTTAATGGTGACAGTGGCGCCATTGACGGGGCCCTTGACTGCAGAGCCTGTGATGGTTGTGCTCGTAGGTGCCACAGAAGAATCACTGCCGCCGCACGCCACCAACAGGCTTGCGGTAGCCAGCATTGACAAAGAAAAAACGAGGGTTGAACGCATGAAAACTCCTTGAAAAAATGGGGCGGGTGCTCACTGCCGTTTATTTGCGCAAAGTCTCTATGTCCATTTCTCGACCGAGAAAAGACTCCATAAACGTTAGTGACCAATATGTTATGGCTGCCTGAGAAAAATTGATATCCCGCGTTTACGGGGGTGGTGATAAACACGCATGCTGGTAAAGTTCGACAGACCAATGACTGAGGGTTTGAACATGCAGATGGCTTTCACTCGACCCACCTTGGCCATGGTTTGGCTGGGTGTGGTTTGTTTATTGACCTCGATGTTGTCAGCTTGGTATGTGACTCAACAACCTTGGCTGGGTGTGACTCTGCGAGTCAGTGATCAGGGTGACAAAGTATGGGTGGCAAGTCTGGCTCCCCACTTGAATCAGAGCATTGCGCCTGGCTCACAGCTGCTGCGCATAGCGTCAGTTTCTGGTGCGACGCTGGATCTGGATGTGACCGATCTCATTGAAGAACCAGACTTTTTTGACACTTATCCGGAGATGGCAAAGTTTTTTGCCCGTCAAAGTATGCTGGCATCCCTGTTGCGTGACGGTCCTGTCACGCTCTTTTGGCGTGACTCTTTCGGAAAAAATGGACAAACGGCCATGATGCCTGGCGCTCGCCCGCTGACCAGTTTGCCCGGGACCTTCTGGTTTCAGATGGTGGTGGGTTTTGCCGCGCTACTGCTGGCTGCGTGGGTTTTTTTGCTGCGCCCCACCTATTGGAGTACCCGCTTGTTTGCCTTGACCGGGCTCACTTTCTCGGTGGCGACCACGTCGGCAGCCATTTACAGCAGTCGCGAATTGGCTTTGCCTGGGGATGTTTTTCGCATACTTTCAAGCGTGAACCATGGTGGCGCCATTTTGTTTGGTTGTGCCCTGGCTGGTTTGTTTTTGATGTATCCGAAACCCTTTGTGCGACCCCGTACCTTGCTCTGGCTCCCCCTTGTCTTTTCAATCTGGTGGTTGGCTGATGCACTGCGCTGGGCTCCCGATCAAAACTGGGGTAGTCGGTTGCCCATATCCCTTGAGCTGCTGATGTCTATTGCATTTGGCTTGATGCAATGGCGCAGCAGCCGCCATCAACCCCTGGACCGTGCCGCACTGCGATGGTTTGCACTGTCATCCCTGGTCGGGGCCAGCTTGTTTATTTTGACGATGTATCTGCCCAGCATGCTAGGGTGGTTTTCACCCTTGCCACAGGCCTATGCCTTTGCCTTTTTTTTAATCATGTACCTGGGTATCGCCCTAGGCTTGGGCAGATACCGGCTGTTTGACCTGGATGAGTGGGCTTATCGGATCTGGTTGTGGCTCATCGGTGCGGTGCTGGTGATTTTGATGGATGTCGCCTTGTTGTACTTGGGTCTCGACCACAGCATGTCATTGGGTGGCACGCTCTTGTTGTGCGGTATTTTGTATTTTCCGTTCAGGCAGTGGTTGTGGCGGAGATTGGTCAAACGGCGCGAGGCCAACATCGAGCAACTTTTGCCCGAAATTTCAAAAATCACCTTTATCGTAGATTCCGCAGAGCAAGAGGCCGCTTGGTCTGCACTGTTGCGCCAATTGTTCAGTCCACTTGACCTGAAACCCAGCCAGAGCGAGGTGAAATCTGGTGAAGTGCTCGAGGACGGACTGGTGCTGCAAGTGCCCCGTTGCGGAGACATATCAGCACAAACCCTGAAATATGCGGGCCATGGCGCGCGTTTGTTTTCCTCACGGGATGCGCAATTTGCGACGGCCCTGTGCCATCTGATGGAAGGCATGATGAGTGGGCGTAATCACTATGAGTTGGGTGTGGCGCAGGAACGTTTGCGCATTGGACGCGATTTGCACGACAACATCGGTGCGCGCCTGCTCAAGCTGATTCACCAGTTGCGGGGTAGTCCCAGCGCCGATGTAGCCCGCGACGCCATGAAAGACTTGCGCACTGCGATCGGCGCACTCGACGCACACCCGGTTCCGCTGCCCGATGCACTGGCTGATTGGCGCGCCGAGGCCGAAGGCCGCTGCGAGACAGCGCGGTGCCAATTGGTCTGGAATCAGGCTGACGACATTCCTGTATTCAAGCTCACGCCGCGAACCAAAGCCAGCCTGGAGTCGGTGGTGCGCGAACTCCTCACCAATGCGCTCAAGCACGCAGCCCCTGATTGCATTGACGTTCGCACGCACATTGACCCATTAAGCGGCCTTCTGAGCTTGAGTGTGACCAACAGGGTTGCTGCTGCAGATCCGATGACTTGGAAAGAAGGCTACGGCTTGCGCAACATGCGCAGTCGCATGGAAGAGCTTGGAGGGACTCTGAATATTGACCGAGATGCAGAAAGTGTCCAAGTGACCCTGAGCATCACACTGACATGAAAGAAGCAATCATTCTGGAGGACATGCCCGAGTCGCAGCAGATGCTACGCGAGGTGGTCAAGGCTGCTTTTTCAGGCGTGAGCGTTCATTGCGTGGCTGACCTGGCCGGCGCAATTGCATTGATCAAACAAATTTCATTCGACTTGGCGCTCATCGACTTGGCGCTGCCCGACGGTGACGGCACCACGGTTGTGCAAGCTATGTCTTCAAGGTTTCCCGATTGCATGATTGTGGTGGCTTCCCTGTTTGACGACGATGGCCACCTGTTTCCAGCCTTGCGCGCAGGTGCCCACGGGTACCTCCTCAAAGACCAAGCGCCTGAGCAACTGATTGCCCAGTTGCGTGGTATCAGTGACGGGTATCCGCCGCTCTCGCCCTCAGTGGCTCGCCGGTTGCTCGGCCATTTTCGCGAGATTCCTGGTTCGTCTTTGGTTCAAGCGCCGATATTGACGCCACGCGAGAGAGAGGTGTTAACACACCTCACGCGCGGTACCAGCGTTGCCAAGATCGGTGTGGCCATGGGTATTTCGCGACATACCGTGGGAGACCATGTTAAAAATCTTTACCGCAAGTTAAAAATCAGCTCGCGTGCCGAGGCTGCCTTGCAGGCCAAGAGTCTGGGCTTGGTGCAAACAGGGCGTGAGTAACCGGCGCGGCTGGCACCTGCTTGGTAACATGGACCAACGGCCGCCAATTTGATCGGCCTTCGCGCACATTCTCATGAGCAAGCTCAAACAACTTGAAACCTTTGTCAATGTCGCTGCCCGGGGCGGTTTGACCGCTGCGGCCCATGCCGAAGGGGTGGCGCCAGCCATCATCGGGCGGCGCCTGGATGCGCTGGAGGAACGCCTGGGCGTCAAACTGTTGGTGCGCACGACGCGTCGCGTGTCGCTCACTCACGAGGGTAGCGCGTTTCTGGAGGATTGCCAGCGGCTGCTGACAGACCTGGCCAGCGCCGAGGCCAGCGTGTCTGCCGGGGGGCTCAAGGCGACCGGTCACTTGACCATGACGGCGCCAGCGGGTTTTGGTCGACGCCATGTTGCGCCCCTGGTGCCACAGTTTCGAGAGTTGCACAGCGATGTCACGATTTCCTTGAATTTAAGTGACCGGGTGGTTGATCTCGCTGCAGAAGGATTTGACTGTGCCGTGCGGGTCGGTGAAATGCCGGACTCCAACCTGGTCAGCGTGCGCCTAGCAGACAACCGTCGCCTGTGCGTAGCTACCCCCACTTATCTCAAGAGGCACGGCACGCCGCAGCATCCCAACGACCTGGCGCGGTTTGACTGCCTGACGCTGTCGAGTGATGCATCGCAAACGCGAGGCTGGGCGTTTTCGCTCAAGCAGGGCGATGCCGTCACCGTGGTTCACCTCAAACCTGGCGGTCCATTGAATTGTTCAGATGGCGAGGTGTTGTTTGACTGGTGTCTTGCCGGTTACGGTATAGCTTGGCGCAGTACTTGGGAAGTCCAGGCTGAAATTGCTTCCGGCGCGTTGGTACCGCTGCTGGAGGAGTTTGCGGCACCTCCGAACGGCATTTACGCGGTTTTCCCACAGCGCAAGCACTTGCCCTTGCGAGTTCGGCTTTGGGTTGACTTTCTCAAACAGCACTATGCGCAGGCGGGATTTTGGTATGAAAAACACTGATCTCGGTCCCAGGGGTAAAAGCATCATCGTCTGCGCCGATGATTTTGCGGTGCATGAGACAGCTTCTTTGGGCATCGCCAAATTGGCTGGCCTGGGGCGCATCAGCGCCACCAGTGTCATGGTGCTGTCACCACGCTGGGCGCAAGACGTGGCTTTGCTGCAAGACGTGCGTGTCCGGTTGGATGTTGGTTTGCATTTGGACTGGACCAGTGACTTTGCATTGGCTTCAGGTCACGGTTTACCCTTGGGGCAGGCCATGCGGCGCGCCGTGCTGGGGGGCTTTGATCGTGCGCAAGCCAGTGGCGTGATCGAGCGGCAGCTTGATTTGTTTGAGGCGCATTGGCAAGCAGCGCCCGACTATGTGGATGGACACCAGCATGTGCAACAGTTTGCCGGCATTCGTGAGGCCCTGGTGGCGGTGCTGGCGCGGCGGTATGTTGGTCAGGTGCACAGGCCGTATTTGCGGGTCTCGCGGCCACCCCAGGGCTCTACAAACCTAAAGGCACAGGTGATCGCCAGAATGGGTGCCAATGCTCTTGAAAAAATAGCATTTAACGCCCGTTTGACAAGCGCTGGAACGCTTTTAGGTGTGTATGATTTCAACGGTGGATTGAGTCGGTTCTCGGCCCTGATGGCGCGCTGGTTGGTCGAGGCGCCCGCCGGCAGCATCATCATGTGCCACCCCGCACAGGCGGCAGAACCTGGTGACGCCATTGGCGAAGCGCGCGCACAGGAGTTCGCCTACTTGGCTGGGGCGCATTACCCCGACGCCTTGCGTCAGGCCGGGGTGACGCTGGTGCGCGGTGCGCGTGGCTTGCACCACTGAATTTAACACCGACTTTGATGCCAAGGCTGACCAGGCGTTGCAGCCACACCGGGGCATTGGTTTGTTACGCGCAAAGGCAACCGAATGACACAAAATCTGGTGGGTTGGACCTTGCAATGCGTGGACGCGTGCTGGGTTATCTACCGCTCAGGTGGGAGTTGTCAGAGCCCCCTGGCGACACAAAATTCAGCGACGAAAAGCCCAGAATCGACTCAGCACAAAGGTCTGGCCCGCTGCAAAGACCAGCGCAATCAACAAGGCCAGTAGCGCGGGCATGTTCAAGCCGCGTAACAGCAATACGAAAACCACCTCGTTGCTGGCAAAACCAGCCAGCGCCGTCACTGAAAAGCGCTGAAAACTCGTGGCTATGCTGGTGCCGGCATCTTGAAAGCTCAAGCGCCGGTGACCGGTAAAACTGACAAAAAAGGCAATCACAAAGCCCAGCGCATTGGCCAATTCGGGCCACATGGCGTGCTGGGTCAGGGCAAAAACGCCCATGTGCGTCAGCGCGGCGGTGCCACCCACCGCCAGAAACCATAAAGTAGAAGCGCTCACCATCGGGTCACACGTCTTTTGGGTCCAGGGTGGCGGGCGGCTCGGTGGCGCCCAGCCCAGCACCGATACGCTGGCTCACCAGGTAATTGGGGCGCTGCTTGACTTCCTCATAGATGCGGCCCACATACTCCGACAAAATGCCGATGGACAGCAGCTGAATGCCGCTGAAAAACATCATGCCCACGACAATGGTGGCGTAACCTGGCACGGCAATGCCGGTGATGAAATATTCACCCACCACCCAGGCACCATAGCCCAATGCCAGCAGCGACAACATGAAACCAGTCAGCGTCAAGGCGCGCAGGGGCGCAATTGAAAAAGCCAGAATCCCGGTGATCGCCAGTGACAACGAGCCGCGCAAACCAAAATTACTTCGGCCATCACTGCGCGGCAGAGGTTCGTAGTCAATCGCGGTGCTGTTGAACCCGACCCAGGCATACAGGCCTTTCATGAAGCGATTGCGCTCGGTGAGCCGCTTGAGCGCCTCGACCACTTGGCGGTCCATAAGCCGAAAGTCGCCCGCGTTGGCCGGGATTTTGACCCGGTTTCCCAAATTCACCAGCTTGTAAAACCAGCCAGTCAGTTGGATCTGCAAACCCGACTGGTCGTTGCGGGTGCGGCGCACGGCGTACACCACGTCGGACCCTTCGCGCCATTTGGCCAGCATGTCAGGCACCAGTGACACCGGGTGTTGGCCGTCGCCATCCATGAGTACCACCACATCACCTTGCGCCAGTTCAATACCGGCAGTCAGGGCGGGCTCTTTGCCAAAGTTGCGCGACAGTTTGAGGTAGATCACCTCGGGGTGTTGGTTGCACAGGGTTTGCATGACGGTGGCGGTATCGTCACGGCTACCATCGTCCACCACGATCAATTCCACCCGATGGCTCAGGTGTGTCAAGGTCGTCAGAATATGGGCGACCAAATCGGTCAGGCTGCGTGCCTCGTTGAAGGCAGGAATCACGCAGGAAATGGAAGGGGACAGGTGTTCACGCTTGGACATGGCTGCATCATGCCAAAAGAAAACCCCGCTCAGGCAAGCTGGCGGGGTTTTTTTGCAAACTCGGTATGAAAGAGCTTAGCCTTTGTTGCTCAAGCAGGTCTTCATGAAGGCTTTGCGCTCGTCGCCTTTGAGGGTTTTGTCACCAGCTTCCTTGTTGCAAGCTTTCATTTTTTCTTGCTGGGCGGTTTTTTTGTCGCTAGGTGCTGCGCCAGCGGGTTTGGCGCTCAGGCATTCCTTCATGAAGGCTTTGCGCTCATCGCCCTTTTTGTCGGCGGCGTCCTTATTGCAGGTGGCCATCTTGCCTTGCTGGGCAGATTTTGCAGCAGGTGCCGAGGCAGGTGCAGCGGCTTCGCCTGCGGCATAGGCCGAACCAAAAGACAGTGCCAGGCTCAAGCCCAAGAGAGAAAAAAGTTTCGTCATGTACATTCCTTAAAGTGAAGGGCAGCGAACCCCGGGCGGGATTCCAACACACAACGGCAAAGTGGGCAAGCCGGTTGACACTGCAATACCTCGCGCAGTCTCTTTTCAGCGGATGTTTTCAATGGACAGCTTTTTTTCGGGGACCTGCGGTGTGATCAAGGCATAACCCCGGTTTTGCCAATGCATTAACTCGGTGATGGCCGATGGGACGACCTCGACAAAACTCTGCATGTCTTCTGGGGTGTAGTGATAGTCTTGCAGGGCCAGACCACACACCTTGAACTTGACCCCCATGTCAGCGTAATAGCGCATGCGTTGCAATACGTCGGTGTAGCGCTCCTGGTTCTTGCGTGCCAGCGTCACAATTTCAGTTCCGTGCATCAGCACAATGATGTTCATGTCCTCGGCAAACAAGCTGTAGGGCGCCTCGGTCAGCGGGTTGACCAGGCTACGCAGCCAGTACAGAGCGGCTCCGAGCTTGGCCGGGTCGTCCAGATAAACGTCGATCAAGGCCTTGGGTTTGTCGTAGGGTGTCTGGACCACCTTGGCTTGCGCCAAGGCGGGTGGGCTGGCACTGGCGAACAGCAGGGCCAAAGCCGTGCATCCGGCGCACAGCAGCGTGCGGGGGGTGATGTTTTTCACAAGATTCTCCTGGGTTGAGCCCATCGGCGGATGGATGTCGTGGCAATGGCGTGGTGCAAGCGCAGTTTAGTGTCGCCGGCCAGTTTGTCCATGCTCCAAAACCTGCCCCGTAAAATCACGCCATGCTGACTGTCAAAACCGAACTCCTTGATGCCCTGCGCCTGGCGCTGGAAGATTTACTGCCTGGTGCGGGGGCCAAAGCGGCGTTTGAATCGCCCAAAGTCGCCGCGCACGGTGATCTGGCCACCACGGCAGCCATGCAACTGGCCAAGCCACTCAAGCTCAATCCGCGGCAACTGGCAGAAAAGCTGTGTACCGCCCTTTGGGCCACGCCAGCGTACCCCACCTGGGTGGATGCGCTGGACATTGCCGGTCCTGGGTTCATCAACATCAAACTCAAACCCGCTGCCAAACAGCAGGTGGTGCGTGAGGTGCTGGCGCAGCAGTCCTGCTACGGAAAGCAAGCCGCCAATGGCCAGCGCATGCTGGTGGAATTTGTCTCTGCCAACCCCACAGGTCCGTTGCATGTGGGGCACGGCCGTCAAGCCGCCTTGGGTGATGCCATTTGCAATTTGTTTGCCACCCAAGGCTGGCAGGTGTACCGCGAGTTTTATTACAACGATGCCGGCGTGCAAATTGGCACACTGGCCACCAGCACCCATCTGCGGGTGCAGGGCTTCAAGCCGGGCGACGACTGCTGGCCAACGGACCCCGACAACGCCCTGAGCAAAAATTTCTACAACGGCGACTACATCGCAGACATTGCCGCAGACTTTTTAGCGAAAAAAACGGTCAAGTCCGACGACCGCGAATTCACCGCATCAGGCGATGTGAATGATGTCGACGGCATGCGCCAGTTCGCCGTGGCGTATCTACGCCATGAACAAGACCTGGATTTGCAGGCGTTTGCGGTCAAGTTCGACAACTATTATTTGGAGAGCAGCCTGTACACCACTGGCAAGGTCGACGCGACAGTCCAGCGCTTGACCGAAGCCGGTAAAACCTATGAGCAAGACGGCGCGCTGTGGCTCAAGTCCACCGACTACGGTGACGACAAGGACCGCGTCATGCGCAAGCAAGACGGCAGCTACACCTACTTTGTGCCCGATGTGGCCTACCACATCACCAAATGGGAGCGCGGTTTTCAAAAGGTCATCAACATTCAGGGCACCGACCACCATGGCACCATTGCCCGGGTGCGCGCTGGCCTGCAGGCGGCCAACGTGGGAATTCCGCAAGGGTTTCCGGACTACGTGTTGCACACCATGGTGCGCGTGGTGCGTGGCGGCGAAGAGGTCAAGATCAGCAAGCGCGCGGGCAGCTATGTGACTTTGCGCGACCTGATCGAGTGGACCAGCAAGGACGCGGTGCGTTTCTTTTTGTTGAGTCGCAAGCCTGACACCGAGTACACCTTTGATGTCGATCTGGCCGTGGCCAAGAACAACGATAACCCGGTTTACTACGTGCAATACGCCCACGCCCGGATCTGCTCGGTGCTGGCGGCGTGGGGTGGTCAGGTCAGTACCCTGGCTGCTGTGGACCTGAGTCCACTGGACAGCGCCCAGGCCCAGGCCCTGATGCTGCTTCTGGCCAAATACCCCGACATGTTGACGGCTGCGGCCGAAGGGTTTGCGCCGCACGACGTGACCTTTTATCTGCGTGAGTTGGCCGCCTGTTATCACAGCTATTACGATGCAGAGCGCATTCTGGTGGACGATGAGCGGGTCAGGCGAGCGCGTTTGGCGCTGGTGGCGGCCACCGCCCAGGTGCTGCACAACGGTTTGGCGGTACTGGGCGTGAGTGCCCCGCAGAAGATGTAAATGAGCAATGACAAGCAACAAAGGCACGGCATGAAGCAGCAACGCGGCGGGACTTTTCTGGGATTTGTATTGGGGCTGGTGGTCGGGCTGGGCACTGCGCTGGCTGTGGCGGTGTACGTGACCAAAGTACCCGTCCCATTTTTGGACCGCGGCGTGGGTCGTCCGGCTGACCAAGATGCCGCAGAATCCAAAAAAAACAAGGACTGGGATCCGAATGCACCGTTGTACGGCAAGAACCCAGCCCGCCCGGCACCGGTCACGGAGCAGATTGAACCGACCACTGGCGCCGCTTCTGCAGCTTCACCCGAATTCAAAGCCAGTGCTGCCAAATCCGAACTCAAACCCGCAGTGACAGCAGACCCGCTGGGTGATCTGGCCAACGCCCGGGCGGCTGGCGCCAAAGCGGCCGCCTCTGGGGCAGCGGGCGCCGAGCCCTTTGTTTATTTTGTGCAAGTGGGCGCCTACCGGACCCCCGAAGACGCCGAGAGCCAGCGCGCCAAGCTGTCGCTGGCCGGGATCGAGACCAAGGTGTCCGAACGCGAGCAGGCCGGGCGCACGGTGCACCGGGTTCGCATGGGGCCGTTCGATTCGCGTGACGAGGCCGACAAGGCCAAGGCCAAATTGGAGGCGACCGGGCTGGAAGTGGCCTTGGTGCGGGTGCAGCGTTGAACCTTTCAGCCTGAAAGCGCTCTGAAGCGTTGGCCTTAATTTTTGACTGGAGAACGAGAAGATGAAAAGACGTGATTTTTTTGCCGGCGCCAGCAGCGTTGCTGCTGCGGCCACCGTGTTGCCATCTGGCGCTGTCTGGGCACAGGCTGCGGCGCCAGTGGTGGATAAAGATTACGTCAAACTGGATCGGCCAGCGCCAGTGGACGTGCCAGCAGGACAAATCGAGTTATTGGAGTTCTTTTGGTACGGCTGCCCGCATTGCAGCACCTTTGAGCCGATCTTGGCGCAATGGGCGAAAAAGCTCCCGAAAGAAGTCACCTTCCGGCGCGTTCCAATCGCATTTCGCGAAGATTTCATGGCCCAGCAGCGCCTTTTTTATGCTCTGGAAGCCATGGGTTTGGTCGACAAGCTGCACGTGCGGGTGTTTGCAGCAATCCATGGCGAAAGACAAGGCCTGGTCAAGCCCGAAGCCATCACGGATTGGGTGGTCAAGCAAGGTGTGGACAAAGCCTTGTTTACCAATCACTTCAATTCCTTCACCACAGCAGCGAAAGCGCGTCGGGCCAGTCAATTGATGAACGCCTATCAGTTGGAGGGCGTACCCGCCCTGGGGGTGGCCGGGCGGTTCTACACGGATGGTGCCATGGCCAAGAGCATGGACCGGGCGCTGCAAGTGGTGGAGTTTTTACTGGCCCAGGTCCGCGCCGGGCGATAACTCGCGCGCTGATTACGGGGTATCCATCCCCGAGATGCACCGGTACATCACTTTGAATTGCACCAGCGTCAGCGCGATAGGGTGCATGGATCGCTACAATGCCAGGCATGACTATGCAAGATTCATGCCTTTATGAATAAACCTCCATTTTCCTGGTGGCTCGCCGTGTTGATGGCGGTGTGGGCCGTCAGCGCGCAAGCTGAAAAGGCAGACCGTAACCAGCCCATGAACATCGAGGCTGACGCCTTGCGTTACGACGACGCCAAGCAGGTCAGTGTCTTCACCGGCAGGGTGGTGCTGACCAAAGGCAGCATTTTGATTCGGGGTGGCAAGATCGATGTGCGCCAGGACGCAGAGGGTTACCAATACGGTGTGATCACCGCCGAGCCCGGCAAGCTGGCCTTTTTCAGGCAAAAACGCGACGGTGTGGACGAGTTCATTGAGGGTGAGGGTGAAACCATTGATT
>JFJP01041535.1_pt1 | contig 14734 bp, 12 predicted proteins | sample 431651 | NCBI WGS metagenome assembly JFJP01 (sample SAMN02602958, study PRJNA72255) | Microbial mat metagenome, whole genome shotgun sequencing project. | biome: fresh water; feature: sink hole; material: water; isolation source: purple microbial (photo- and chemosynthetic) mats found in...
CCCGAACCGGAAGCATCCTGACATAGCAATTATTAAAACGGGAAGCATATTTGTTGTTGTGGGGACATCTTCACCAACACCAAACTTAGCAGGTACAGGAATTGATCCTAAGAAAATGGATATTATAATGGTAAAGCAGGGTTATCTTGTGAGTAAGTGGTATGATATGCAGGCCGATTGGGTTATGGCTCAGACAAGGGGAAGTGTTGATCAGGATTTTAAAAGTCTCCCTTATAAACGTGTTGTAAGGCCTATCTTTCCACTAGATCCTGATATGCCGGATCCGGAACTGAATGTAATTATGGTACCATCTGCAAAACAGATGTACGGCAGATAAGAAATAATTGGGAGATGAAGGAGTTTTCTAAAGTGTGAGTACGAGTGAGTTTTGAGGAAAAAGAATGAGAGTGTTCGTTTGAGCTCACTCGCTCTCACTCTCACTCTCACTCTCACTCTTTTTCTGTACCCCGAACGGACAGAAGTTGCAACCACACCGGTAAGATTGAATCATTAGGCCATCACTGTTAACCGGGGCAAATATTTGTCAGAAATTTTTGCCATGTAATGAATTTTGCCGAAATTTAATGCGCAACCTCTAAGATTCTTTAACATAAGGCATTCTGCACAAATGACATACCAACCCTTAAAACTTCATTATGAAAAAGATGAAAAATCTCCCCGTACCTCAGTTTGTCGTGGTTGTCATGGTTTTAATTATGGTCACCGGCTGTAAGAAAGATGATGAACCCGAGACCATTACTGACATTGATGGTAATATCTATAAAACGGTGGTCATAGGCGCCCAGACCTGGATGGCTGAGAATCTGAAAACCACGAAATACAATAACGGCAGTCCAATCCCTAATGTTACTAGTGAAAATGATTGGGATGGATTGGCCACAGATGCTTTCTGTTGGTACAATAATGATGCTAATACACATAAAGCGCTCTACGGCGCATTATATAACTGGTACGCTGTTAATACTGATAACCTCTGCCCCTCCGGCTGGCATGTACCTACAGATGCCGAATGGACAACATTTATTGAATTTCTGGACGGTCGTGATTATGCCGGAGGCAAGATGAAGGAGATAGGAACCTCGCATTGGGCAGCTCCTAATACAGAAGCTTCCGATGCGTTTGGATTTAAAGCACTTCCTGCCGGCGACCGTTCTGCTGAAATAACATTTGGATTCTGGGGAATTGGTGAATACGCTGCATGGTGGAGTTCAACAGGTAAGGATGCCACACATTCATATTTTCTTGAGGCATACTACGATTCAGAAACCATTTACAAGACATACACGAACAACAGATTTGGGTTCTCAGTTCGATGTATTAAGGATTAATTCCCACTTACATAAGACCCTCGGTTGCAACTCTGCCAAAAAAAAGCATTTTCTCCAAAAAAAAGTTGCAACCCCCTGTCAGAAAGTGTTAGTGTGAGAGTGTTCGTTTGAGCTCACTCGCTTTCGCTCTCACTCTTTTTCTGTACCCGGAACGGACAAAAGTTGCAACCCTGTTGCGGACTCTTTTTTTATCCTGCTAGAAGTCATTTCTTCAGGTGCCAACTGAAAGATGTTTATCTGAAGATCACTTTGCCATATAATTTAAAATTAAACTTATCAGATCTGCATAACGTATTTATTATGCATTGATTATAAATAGACAATGTCTTTTTTAAGAAAGATTTTGTTTTTTATTTAATATTACTAATTTTACTGTGAAATAATTAACAGCAAAAATTTGCATTAATTATTATGGCTTTTTCAGGCCTTAAAAACATTCTTTGACATAAGGGAAACATAATATTTATCATCATGGAAGGAATAAAAACAACTGCCGTTTTTTTTAGTTATTCTTCAAATGGGGATACTGACATTATTGACATACCTGAAGTAATCAGCTATACAGAAAAATTAATTAAAGTTAATTCGATATGGCTTCAGGATGATATTTCTTTATATTCACCAGAACTTGTTTCCCGAAAAATAAAAAAAGATACTATTAAACGAATTGTAGTTGCAGGTCAGAATCCCGGCATGTACAAAAGTTTATTTGCCAAAGCCATGGTTCTTGCAGGCTTTGATCCTGATGAAGTTATTCTTGCAAGTTTTCCTGAACATGGTGCTCTGAAAAAATCAGATACCGGTTGGGCTAAGGCAATTGTAGCCTGTGCGGTAAACAATATACCATTTGAAACAGCTACACTTACAGAAGAGATTTCTGTAAACCCAAATACACTAGTTATTGGAGGAGGAATTGCCGGTATTCAGGCCTCACTTGAAATTGCTGCAAGCCGTAATAAAGTATATCTGGTTGAGAAGTCAGGCACAATTGGCGGACATATGGCAATGTTCGATAAAACCTTTCCAACCCTTGATTGTGCTGCATGTATTCTGACACCTAAAATGGTTGAAGTGGGACAGCATCAATATATTGAATTGATGACATACGCGGAAGTCCTGGCGGTAACCGGAATCCCTGGCGATTTTAGAGTAAAGATTCTTAAGAAAGCTCGCAGGATGAGTCTTTCAAAATGTATCGGATGCGGAATATGCGCCGAGAAGTGTCCAGTCAGAACTCCCAGTGAATTCGACTCAAAAACCACACTTCGCAAAGCTGCGTACATACCATTTCCTCAGGCAGTACCAAACAAATATATGATTGATGAAAGTGTGTGTACCTATGTTACCAATGGCAAATGCGGTGTATGTGTTAAAGTCTGTCCTGTTCCGGGTTGTATTAATCTCGATGAGAAGGATGAAGTTGTTGAAATAAGTGTTGGTAATATCATTGTGGCTATTGGTTATAAGACTTTTGACGCCTCTAAATTTGAACAGTTCGGATATGGGAAATTCCCTAATGTATTAACATCTCTTGAACTGGAGAGACTTATTAATGCTGCCGGTCCGACTGGTGGTAAAATAGCCAGAAGAACACAGGATAAAAAGGGGAACTGGATATTTTCACCTGAAGAGGTTTACGCCCCAAAAAGTGTTGCTTTAATTCATTGCATAGGCAGCAGGGATGAGAATCATAATAAATATTGCTCCAAAGTTTGTTGCATGTATTCTCTTAAGCTTGCTCATTTGCTGAAGGAAAAATTGCCCGACTCTGAAATCAATGAATATTATATTGATATAAGAGCTTATGGAAAAGGATATGAGGAGTTTTACAACCGGATTAAACATGAAGGAATAAATATTATCCGTGGAAGGCCTGCCAAGGTTGAACAATACGGTGATGAACTTATTGTAAGGTGTGAAGATATTGAAAGAGCAAGAATAATTGAGCAAAAAGTCGATATGGTTATTCTTGCAGTTGGAACAGAACCAGCTGCTGATGCAGCATCTATTGCCAGAATGCTGGGTATTTCAGTCGATAGCAATGGCTGGTTTAATGAGTTAAATTACATAAGCGATCCGGTTAATACATTATCATCTGGTATTTTGATTGCCGGCGTTTGCCAGGGGCCAAAGGATATTCCCGATTCTGTTGCCCAGGCTTCTGCTGCTGCTTCGCGGGTATTACAGAGTATTTCGAAAAGTAAAATCAAAAAAAGTGCAAAAACCCTTTCGCTTGAACAAATTGAAATAAGGGTAGAAGAACTTTCTAAAATTTTGGAGGGATAATCATGAGTCAACGGGTTAATCTTGATCTGAAGAAGGAATTGTTCCTCTATGGAGCAAAAGACTGGAACCAGTGTTTTCAGTGTGGAAATTGTACGGCCACATGTCATACTACTGAAAACGGATTTTTCTTTCCACGCAAAACAGTAAGACAGGTACTGATGGGATTAGAAAAGAGTCTCCAGACTAATATTGATCCATGGCTATGCACCTATTGCGGAGACTGTTCAAGAACATGTCCAAGGGACGCAAATCCTGCCGAAATGATGATGTCAATAAGGCGATACCTGATTTCTGTTTATGACTGGACTGGTATTTCGAGGTTGTTCTACAAATCCAAGGTTCTAGAAATATCATCAATAGTAGTCCTTTCTTTTATAGTAATGATACTCTATCTCAATTTCACAACATTCCCTTCAGGAGATATCAATCAATGGATTGGTCCTGACGGAGGAGCATTAATTAACAAAATGGCTCCCTGGCAGAAAATTCATCTGGGAGACTGGTTGATGGCTGGCATCCTGGTCTTCCTGATAGTCACAAATATATTTTATATGTGGTATAAAATAATTTATGATGATAAATCTCTAAAGGTTAAATTCATTGATTATCTGCGACCATTTTCCAAATTGATCAAGTTCATAAATCCCGATAAAAAGTATGCAAAGTGTGACGAAAAGAAATTAACTACATACTGGGTTCTTCATCTTTTTCTTGCATTGAGTTATGGAACACTATTCACGATCATTGTTTTCTTTCTCGGCTGGTTTCAGACTGACAATGTTTATCCCATTCTGCATCCACAAAGAATTCTTGGATACATTGCCACCATTGGGTTATCAGTTGGAATAATTTATTTCTATACCAACAGAACAAAAAAGAACATGGAGAACAGTAAATATTCTCATTTTACTGACTGGACATTTCTTATATTATTGTTCTTCACAACATTAACAGGTATTTTGATGCATATTTTCAGAATCTACGGACTGCCTCAAATGACATATTTAACATATATGTTTCATCTGATGATTCTTGTTCCAATGTTAGTAATAGAAGTCCCCTTCTCTAAATGGTCGCACATGATATACAGGCCATTTGCTTTATATTTTGCCCATTTGAAAAAAATGGTAATGGAAAAAAACAATATGGTATCCTATCAACCGCAATAGAATTATTTATTATGGAAGAAAAAAGAATAGGTGTATATGTTTGCTGGTGCGGGACCAACATCGCCTCAATGGTTGATGTGGAGAAAGTCGCAGTCGAGCTTCAGGATCTTCCGGATATTATAATTTCAAAAGACTACAAGTATATGTGTTCGGATCCCGGACAGGATATGATTATTCAGGATATTAAAAAACATAACCTGAACAGGATAGTTGTAGCCGCATGTTCCCCAAGGATGCATGAAATAACCTTCAGGAAGGCACTAGAAAATGCGGGTTTAAATCCATATATGTTTGAGATGGCCAATATCAGGGAGCATGATTCCTGGGTTCATACAAACAGGGCTGAAGCAACGAGGAAAGCAAGAGATCTTATTGCAGGAGCTGTCTCTAAGGTGAAATGGCATGAGTCGTTAGAGAAAAGAACCGTTCCCGTTAATCCGGCAACTCTTGTAATTGGAGGTGGCATAGCAGGTATTTCAGCAGCTCTTGAACTTGCCAACGCTGGCAGGCAAGTCTATCTGATTGAAAGAAAAGAATCTTTGGGAGGTATTGTATCTGCTATTGATTTAACCTCACCATTCCTGAATAGCGCCAGGCAAATGATTGATCATAAGATAGACAATGTGCTCCATCATCCCCTGATTAAGGTTTTTCTTAATTCTGAGGTACAGCAGGTATTTGGATATGTAGGCAATTTTGAAACAACAATCCGGTATAAAAATCGGGATACCAGGCTCTATTTCGGGAATGTGATTGTTGCCACCGGTTTAAAACCATTTGATGCTGCAAGGGTAACGAATTATGGTTATGGGAAACTTCCGAATGTTATCACTTCTCTTGAATTCGAGCAGGCTTTAAAAAATGGTATTATTATAACAAGAGATGGCCGTGAACCAAAAAATGTTGCAATCATCCATTGTGTCGGAAGCAGGAATGAGGATTTTAATCCTTATTGTTCAAGAACCTGCTGTATGGTGGCATTGAAATTTGTAAATCAATTGAAATCCGCCCTGCCAAAAGCAAATATTTTTGATATATACTCTGATATGAGGTCTTTTGGCAAAGGTTGTGAGGAGTTATATTCAGATACATCGAAAAAGAATGTGATGTTCCTGACTTTTGATCACAAAGCTGATCTTCCTATAATACGTCAGGCATCTTATGACGATCCATGCAACCTGATTATAGAATTTAAGGAGAAATTTTCAGGTGAGCCAATTGAGGTACCTGCTGATATAGTAATACTTATGGTAGGTATGGAAGCCCAGGATAATGCAAAACAGGTTGCTCATGGGGTAGGTGTAAGTGTGGATGGCAATAAATTTTTTATAGAAAGACATCCAAAACTCGACCCTGTTGCAACAACAACTGATGGAGTTTATGTGGTTGGAACATGTCAGTCGCCTAAAGATATCCCGGATTCCGTTTCACAGGCCCGGGCAGCAGCTGCAAGGATCATGGCTACAATTCAGGCCGGGTCTGTAAATGTCGAGGTAACCACGGCAACCGTAAATGAAGAAATTTGCTGCGGCTGTCAGACCTGCATTAATGTTTGTCCATATTCTGCTATCAGTTACAATCAGGAAAAGAGAGTATCTTTTGTAAATGAGATACTTTGTAAAGGTTGTGGCACATGCGGGTCAACCTGCCCAACCGGCGCAATTAAGAGTAAACATTTCACTGATATTCAAATCTTATCTCAAATAGAAGGGTTAATGTCATTACAGGAGGTATAACAATATGAATGAAAATCCTAAAATAATCGCATTTTTATGCAACTGGTGCTCTTATACAGGTGCTGATCTTGCAGGAACTTCGAGAATGAAGTATTCTTCCCATGTCAGAGTAATAAGGGTTATGTGTTCAGGCCGTGTTGACCCGACATTTGTAATAAAATCTTTTCAGGAAGGAGCAGACGGGGTTCTTATATGTGGCTGTCATCCCGGCGATTGCCATTATCATGAGGGCAATTACAAATGCTTAAGAAGATACCACTTATTGCAGAAATTTATTAAACAAATGGGAATCAGGCCTGAGAGACTAAAGCTCGAATGGATAAGCGCGAGTGAAGGTTTGGAATTTTCAAAATTGGTCAATGAATTTACGGAGACCATTAAAGCACTTGAACCAAGTCCGGTGAAAGAATCAATAACAACATTTTCTTAAATATGGGAGAAAAATAGTATGACTAAGGAAGTTAAACCAAAAATCAACCTTGCTGTTTATTGGGGAGCTGCATGTGGCGGATGTTGCGTTTCAGTTCTCGATGTTCATGAAGCTTTATTTACTGTTATTGAGCATGCAAATCTTGTATTCTGGCCAATAGCTTTGGACATTAAGTATAAAGATGTTGAAGCGATGCCCGATGGATTCATTGATGTTACATTATTCAACGGGGCAGTCAGAAATTCCGAAAATGAACATATGGCTAAACTACTGCGCAAAAAAACCAAAATCCTTGTTGCTTATGGCTCATGCGCGCATATGGGAGGAATTCCTGGTCTGGCAAATTTTTCAAATCGCGAAGGTATATTTAACAGGGCATATATCGAAAGCGAATCAACAGTAAACCCTGATAGAGTTTTTCCACAGCAGCACCACAGGGTAGAGGAGGGGGTATTGGAATTGCCTGAATTTTATAATGATGTAAAAACATTAAACCAGGTTGTAAATGTCGATTATTACCTCCCAGGCTGCCCTCCCCAAACGGAAAGATTAATTGAGGTTTTTTTGGCAATAGTAACAAAAGCTGATCTCCCCCCTGTTGGTTCGGTGGTTGGAGCCAATGAAAAATGTCAGTGCGATGAATGCAAAAGGAAGAAGTCTGACAAAAAGAAGATCAGGGCGTTTAAAAGGCCGTGGCAGATAAAGGATGATGGAGAGACCTGCTTTCTTGAACAGGGAGTCATTTGTATGGGTCCTGCCACCAGAGGAGGATGCGGGGTGAGATGTGTTGAAGGAAATGCTCCCTGCAGGGGTTGCTATGGACCTCCTTCAGATGTCACCGATCCCGGATTAAAGATGATGTCAGCTATAGCAACTATGATTGATTCAAATGATTCCGACGAAATAGAAAAAATAATTGAAACCATAGATGATCCGGCAGGTACATTTTACAGATTCAGCCTTCCCGGTTCTATTTTAAGAAGAAAAGTATTATGAAACGATATACTATAGATCCGATAACCAGGCTTGAAGGACATGGGAAAGTTGAGATTTTCTGCACTGATGATGGCGATGTTGAAAATGTCTATTTCCAGGTACCTGAATTAAGAGGATTTGAAAAATTTCTCGAAGGCAGACCTGTTGAAGAAGCTTCCCAGATTGTTACTAAAATTTGCGGAGTATGTCCAGGCTGTCATCATATGGCAGCAGGCAAGGCTACTGATGCTGTTTTTGGTGTAAAGCCTACCCCCACAGCAGCTAAGTTACGGGAGCTGTTTTATATGGCACATTTTGTTCATAGCCATATTGCCCACTTCTATGCTCTTGCTGCACCTGATTTTGTTGTTGGTCCTACTGCTCCGGCAGCGGAAAGGAATGTGCTGGGTGTAATTGCCAAAGTAGGTATTGAAATAGGAACCGAAGTTTTAAAACAACGACGCATTGCCCAGGAGATACAGGCATTGCTTGGTGGTCATCAGACTCACGTAGTTATGAATACACCTGGTGGTGTAAGAAAGGGATTAACTGAAGAACAAAGAAAAGATATCGAGGTGAAGGCTAAGGGATTCGTTGAATTTGCACAGTTTTCACTGAAGGTGTTCAATGATGTGGTTTTGGCTAATAAAACTTATGTAGATATTATTCTTAACGGGCCCTATTCCCTGAATCTCTATTCGATGGGTCTTGTTGATGGAAATAATAAAGTTAATTTTTATGACGGGAAAGTAAGGGTAGTTGACCAGGACGGAAAAGAACATTGCAAATACTCCCCAAATGAATATCGTAATTGGGTTGAAGAAAGAGTTGAGCCATATAGCTATCTGAAATATCCATTTCTGAAACAAATAGGATGGAAAGGATTTGTTGATGGGAAAGAGTCAGGAGTGTACCATGCTACACCTCTGTCAAGATTGAATGTTGCTGATGGTATGGCTACTCCACTGGCCCAGGAACAGTACGAAATTATGTTCAAAACCCTCGGAGGAAAACCAGTCCATGCAACACTTGCTATGCACTGGGCACGTTTGGTGGAATTGTTATATGCATCTGAACGTGCTTTAGAGTTGGCACGGGATAAGGAGATTACAAGTAATGATATCCAGGCTGATCTTCCAAATGTTCCTAAAGAAGGTGTTGGGATCGTTGAAGCTCAGAGGGGGACACTAACTCATCACTACTGGACAGATGAAAAAGGAATTATTACAAAAGCAAATATTATCGTAGGGACTACTAACAATAATGCGGCAATTTCCATGTCATTGAAGAAGGCGGCTCAGGGGCTGATAAAGAAAGGCATTACCGTTGATGATGGTATATTAAACATGGTTGAGATGGCTTTCAGGGCTTACGACCCTTGTTTTTCCTGCGCAACACACAGCTTGCCGGGTAACATGCCTCTGGAGGTTATTTTCAGGAATCCAAAAGGTGAAATTACACGACAGGTTAAAAGGAAATAGTACTAACATAAGTCAAAAAAAATAAAAGTCAGTGCTGATTGAACTGACTTTTTTTATAAAATTACATGGGCAAAAATAAAATACTTATTCACGGGATAGGCAATGAAATATTGACAGATGATGGTATTGGCCCAAAGCTTGTTAAAAGGCTAAAGGGCCAATACCATCATCTGTCAATATTTCATTGCCTATCCCGTGAATAAGTATCCCGGGGACTGTCTATCAGTTATCGACTGGAGATTTCAATAGTACTATTCATCTTTCAAGTGTTCACGATGTCTCTTTTCTTACAGCTCTTGATCTTGGGAAAAAACTGGGATTGAAAATGCCCCGTTTTGTTTATATTATTGCTGTTGAAATTGTTGAAGACAGGATCTTCAGTGAAGATTTCACGCCTCTGATTCAGACAATGTATGAGAAAATATATAACGAAGTTAAAGATATAACACGTAAAATAATTTCAAAATAAGAGTTTTGTTAAGAGAATATTTAATCTACATAATTGTTTTTAGTCCTGCATAAAAAGTATCAAATAGAAATTTGATTATTAAAAACATCTGTGGATTTCTTGTGAACCGTGGTGTATTGGCGTCTTGGTGACTATTATTTTTTTCCACAAAGCCATATAGTTACGAAGCGCCACCAGAAATTATTAATATTAGAAAATAGATAATCAATGCTTTCTATATCGACCTCACGTTAATTAAATTTTCTACAGTTTCGGTTCCCTTATTCCTTTCAACCAATCATCCCATTCATTCATTCCTTCTCCTGTCTTTGCCGACAGTTCAAAGAATTTAAGATGGTGATTTGCCTTTAAAGCGTATTCCTTCACCTTGGCAATATTAAAATCAACATAGGGGAGAAGGTCGGTTTTATTTATTACACAAATATCGGAAGTGTGGAACATATTTGGATATTTGAGAGGTTTATCGTCTCCTTCGGTAACGCTGATTATTACTACCCGGTAAGTTTCACCCAGGTCAAATAATGCCGGGCAAACAAGGTTGCCTACGTTTTCAATTACAAGCAGAGAATTTTCAGGAACATTAAGTTTGTTAACTGCCTTATTGATCATATCTGCATCGAGGTGACAACCAGAACCGGTATTGACCTGAATTACTTCGGCCCCTGTTGCACTAATGCGATCTGAATCATTCATAGTTTGCTGGTCACCTTCAATAACGCAGAAGTTGATATCTCTTTTCAGATCTTCAATAGTTTTTTCAAGAAGTGTCGTTTTACCAGATCCCGGTGAGCTGACCAGATTTAGCGTTATAATATTTTTTGCTTCAAAATAGCCCCTGTTTCTTTCTGCTAAAAGATTGTTGGAGCCAAGAACATCCTTTTCTATCTTTACTACTCTGCTATGGGAGTCATCATTATTCTCATGAACATGATGATGGTTGTGAGGATGTTCATGAATATCGTAATGATTTTTATGAGAAAGTTCATCCTTCTCTCCGGGTTTCCTGAAAGTTACGTTATTGTCAGGCAGGTCGCAGCCACACGTGTCACACATATTGCAATGTTTTAATTGTGCAAAAGCGATTTAAAAATACAGAAAATTTACTTACCTGAAATATCAATCAATTTTTATTGATCTTATTTTAAGTTCTTTACCCTGATAAATATCGTGATTAAAGGCTTTGCATTTTGGACACTCTGTATAAAAATCGTTTATATCAAATTCGTGGTTACAGGTATTGCATCGTGCTTTAGCAGGTATTTTGTTGATAACAAGTTTTGCATTTTCGAGTAACTCACTCTTTTTTGTGCATTGCATTGCGAATTGCAATGCATCATAATCCACACCACTTAGTTCGCCAATATCAATCTCAATTTCATGAACTATTTTTGCATTGAGGTTTATTGCATTTTCCTCAACAATATTCAAGATATTCAATGTTATTGATAATTCGTGCATAAGTTTGATTAGCAAATTCTTGGCAATTGTTCGCCTGAAAGCATCTCCATAATTCTTTTCCCTCCGATTCCGGTTTTTAATATGGTTTTTCCAATGTGATCATCAACCACTTCGCCAATTACAGCACTATCTCTGCCAAATTCATTTTGTTTCATCACGTCAACAACTCTGTCTGCATCATCAGCAGAGGTAATAAATAATACTTTGCCTTCATTGGCTACATAAAATGGGTCGAATCCCAGTAATTCGCACATTCCTCTTACATGTTCTTTTACAGGTACTTTAGATTCATCTACTTCGATGCCAATGTTCATATTATCTGTGAGTTCGCAAAGGATTGTAGCAATTCCTCCCCGTGTAGCATCCCTCATAAACTTTACCGGGCAGTTCGTATCCAGCACATCTCTGATCAACGTGTGTAGACTGGCACAATCAGTTTTGATATCTGTTTTGAAACTGGCAAAGTTACGGGCTGACATAATTGCCATGCCATGGTCTCCAATAGTTCCATTTATAATTATCTTATCTCCGGGTATAATTTTTTCTCCTGTACTTATATGTTTGTACCTGACCTCGAGGATACCTATCCCTGCAGTATTAATAAATAGCCTGTCGCACTTCCCCTTGTTCACCACTTTTGTATCCCCTGTAACAACCAGTACCCCAGCTTTTTTTGCTTCATCTGCTATTGAAGAAACTACCATTTCAAGCTCTTCGAAAGAAAAACCCTCCTCCATGATAAATGAAACACTTAAATATTTTGGCGTTGCACCTGAAACTGCCAGATCATTTAAAGTACCACATACTGCCAGTTTGCCAATATTGCCTCCCGGGAAGAATAAGGGGTCCACGACATAAGAATCAGTTGTAAAAGCAATTAGATTGCTGTTAATTTTCAGCAGGGCGGAATCTGTTTGTTGCTTTAAAACAGGATTGTCAAAATACTTTATAAAGATTTCTTTTATAAGATTGTGGGATAGCCTTCCACCGCTGCCATGTTCCAATAAGATACTTTTCCCCATTATTTATTAAATCTATAATATGCATTACAAGCGCCTTCATTTGAGACCATGCAAGCCCCTATTGGGTTAGAAGTTGTGCATTGTTTGCCAAAAAGTCCGCATTGTCCGGGCGTTTTAACTCCCTTCAGGATATCACCGCAAATGCACCCACGATCCTCAGAAACCTTTTCAACATTTACCTGCATTGTTTTTTCGGCATCAAACTCAGCGTATTTTTCCCTCAGCTCTAGTCCGCTCTTTTCAAGTATACCCAATCCACGCCACCAATCGTCCCTTAAAGTAAACACTTCCTTCATTATGTTTTGAGCCTTAATATTACCTTCTGGTTTTACAACTCTTTTATATTGAATTTCAACCCTGAAACTACTTTCCTCTATCTGTTTAATCAGCATATATATGGATTGGAGAATGTCTAAAGGTTCAAACCCCGATATTACGCATCCTACCTTGTATTTTGCCGGGATCTCGTCAAAAATATGAGAACCTGCAATTGTACAAACATGACCAGGAGCAATATACCCATCGATATTTATTCCTTCTTCAATTATTGCGCTCATGGCCGGCGGCATTATTTTGTGAGAACTGAAAAGAAAAAAGTTATTCAGCTTCTCACTGGCTGCGTTAATGATTCCTACTGCACTGGCAGGGGCAGTTGTTTCGAATCCTATTCCAAGAAAAATAATTTTTCTTGAAGGATTTTCTCTGGCAATCTGAAGTGAATCAAGAATTGAATAGACAATCCGGACATCGGCTCCTTTACTTTTCTCAATATTTAGTGAAGATGATGAACCCGGAACCCTTATCAGGTCACCATAGGTTGTAATTATTGCATCACTTAACCTGGAATATGCGATAGCCTTATCTATGTATGACTTGCTCGTCACACACACAGGACAACCAGGTCCTGACAAGAGTCTGATGTTATCAGGTAATAAAGAGGAGATTCCGAATTTCTGAATAGCCCAGGTGTGACCACCACATACCTCCATAAGAGAAACTTCCCTTGTGGTTAGTGATGAAATTTTGTCAATTATATTATTAACAATCTCTTTGTCATGGTATTCATCAATATATTGCATCTCAGGCTATTATAATTGTCGGTTATTTTTCTTTTTTTAACAGGAATGAAAAGGTAGTACCTTTGTCTAATTTACTTTTGACCCAGATTCTACCTCCATGATTTTCAATAATATGTTTTGATATTGCAAGCCCCAGCCCGGTACCCTCAATAACCTGACTTATGGCATTGGATGCTCTGTAAAATTCGTTGAATATGAGTTCTGTTTCACCCTCAGGGATTCCAATTCCATTGTCAGTCACTTCTATCAGGATCATGTCTCCCTTTTCTTCTGCAGAAATTATTACATTTTTACCTGAAGGGGAATACTTAACTGCATTAATTAAAAGGTTAAGCAAAACCTCTTCTATCGAAGATTGTTCACCGTAAATATCATTAATTGAAGAATCAATTTTCTTAATAATGCTGACATTTTTATCAGTTGCGTAGTTTTCAGATACCTTAATTGTTTCTTCGATAGTGTGTTTAAGATTAAAGTTCTTTTTATTTTGTTTTTGTTGTAGCTTTCTTTGAGTAAGGCTAAGAAGATCAGAAATAAATTTATTTAAAATTCCAATTCTGGTATGGGCACGTTTTACAAAATCTTCCTGTTGTGGATTAAGAGGACCAGATATTTTCATATGAAGAACGTTAATACTACTTTGAATTGCATTGATATGACCTTTTATATCATGTGTAATTCGCATAACGTATTCATTCTTGATTTTTTCTTTTTGTCTTAGCTTAAGATTGGCATCGAGATAAGCCGCTTCATGTTTTCTCGATTCGATAATAATAGTTTTGGTTATGTAGACGACAAAGTAGGAAGTGGAAACAAAGATTAGACCCGTACAGATCAGATAGGTCAGGTTATTGTACATGTTTGTAATTATAAACCCTTCTAGAGGATAATGTTTTAAAATGCCTGTGTATTCTGAAAATGCCATAGCTCCAACAAGCATCAATGCAAATGAAGTCTGGAGGACACTTTCAAAAGTGGAAAGCACAATACTCCCTATTATCATATGAAAAATATAGTAAACGATAAATGGATTTTCAACACCACCAGAGAAGTGTAAAAGGAGAGTCAGTACGATCAGATCGGTTGAAATCTGGAAATTAATAATCCGGTTCACTATCCTCAGGGATTTTCTGACACGCGATCGCTGTAAATATCTCAAGAAAGAGAATGAAGTAATATTTAAAATTACTAAAAAGAAAACAACGATACAAACCGGTAATGCCCAAATTGTTATATGCAAGAAAAGTATCGCTGTATAATATACAATCACGATACCCCCT
>JFJP01020471.1_pt1 | contig 14732 bp, 12 predicted proteins | sample 431651 | NCBI WGS metagenome assembly JFJP01 (sample SAMN02602958, study PRJNA72255) | Microbial mat metagenome, whole genome shotgun sequencing project. | biome: fresh water; feature: sink hole; material: water; isolation source: purple microbial (photo- and chemosynthetic) mats found in...
CGACATCTACAACGTGGGGCATGGTAGGACTCCTGAAGGTGAGTGGGGATCGTGGTCACCCGGATGAAGAAATGAAGAGGGTAGTCGTCCAGCGTCAGATCTCCGTCTCAAGGAGGATGGGCGCTGTTGCGGAATGTGCATGATGGGCGCGTGCGGGTTGCTGCACCGATGTGCACGGCGGCGCACACATGCATGGCGTGCGTGATGGTCAGGGCGGCGGCGGGAGACGATGCTGAACCCGGCGAGCCCAGCCGGGCCGCCAACCAAGGAGGCTCGCCATGCGCCCGATCCACTCTCTCCGTGCATTCACCCTCATCGAACTGCTGGTGGTCATCTCGATCATCGCCATCCTCGCCGGGATGCTCATTCCGGCGGTCAGCATGGTCATGGCGATGGCCAAGCAGATGGCCTGCGGCAACAACCAGAAGCAGGTCGTCCTGGGTGCCCTGACCTATGCCAGCGAGCATGACGGCATCTGGCCGGTGTGGTACGCCAAGGCCGATGGCTCGAACGCCGGGCGGACCACCAGCGGCAATCCGCCGACCGCACCTGGCGGGACCGATGCCTCGGCCACCACCGGGGCCAGCTTCGAACTGCTGGTGTCGTGGAACGACGAACTCCCGCGCCAGATCTTCGCCTGCAAGGCCGCTCCTCAGATCCTGCCGACCCAGGATGCCAATCCGGGTCTTGCGGCCTACGACGGGACGGCGGCGCGCTGGCTGTCGCCGCAATTGAATGCCTTCGCCTATGACTGGTCGGTGCCGGGCAATGCCAAGAGCATGCGCGTCGTGCTGACCGACCGGCCGACTGCCGAGGGCTCGTCGCATGGCCGCAAGGTCAACGCCGTATTCGCTGACGGCCACCTCAGCACGCTGGCGATCACCAAGACCGCTCCGCAGGGCACCGCGACCACGGCCAGCGATGGGAACGCCTGCCTCTTCAGCGCGTTCAATGCCGACGCCGGCGGCACGCCTGCGGATTCCCTGTTCGACGGCAATGGCGACGGGGCCATGGGGGCGGCTGGACTGGGCTCGCGTACGAGGACCTGGGTCCACTGATTCCGCAACGCCTCCCGCGCGATAGGACTCCGCCATGCTCCGCCTCACCGCCCTGCTCCTCGCCACCGTCGTCCTCGCGGCGGGCGATTCCCCCCAAGTCGTCGACCAGTGGTTTCTCGGCGAGCTCAATGGCCAACCTGCAGTCTCGCTGCATCTGGTCAGCACCCCGGTGGTGGGGGGGGGGCGCTCGACCGTGGCGGAGATGGCGGTGGTCCTGCGCCGGCCCTTCGCCGGCAAGGAATTCCGCGTTGAGATCCGCCAACGTCAGGAACTGGCCGAGGACGAGCGTGGTCGCATCACCGGCTTCCGCATCGACCACGACGAGAACGGCACGCGCACCATCGCCAACGGCACGGTCAAGGATGGCAAGGCCTTCGCCGAGGTCGCCCACCTTGGACGTCTGGAGAAGGAGGAGATCGTCCTGCCAGAGGGGGTCGAGGTCCTCGGGCAGATCGCCGGCCAGGAGAAGATGGCGGCGGCGGTGGCTGCGGCGCCGGATGGCAAGCCTGCGCCGATCCATTTCGCCGGTCTCGAACTGGTCTCGCACCGCGTCGTCCTGGTGCGCAGCGTGGCCCGCTTCATCTCCACTGAACCGGATGGCAATCTGCGCTTCAGCGTCACCAGCGACATCCTGCCGGTGCCGACCACGGCGGTGGTCACGCTGAAGGGCGACCTGGTGCGTATGCTGGTCGATCTCACGCTGTTCAAGATCGAGGTCCGGCCGGCCCCTGGCCCGGTCGCCTTGCTTGGGGCGCAGATCGACGCCACCGGGCTGGTCGGGGCCAAAGGACCTCCGCCGAGCGGGCGGGCGCTCGAGCTCTACCGTCTGCCGGCTGACGGCAGCGTCACCGAGGACGAGTGGCAGTCGCGCAACGGCGATGTCATCGCCGTCCGGCGCGAAGCCAAGCCGAGCGAACTGGCGGATCCGGCGCCTTTCCTTGCCCGCGAACCGCAACTCGAACTCGATGATCCGGCGATGCGGGCGTGGGTCGAAGGCGTCGCCACCGGCAAGACCGATAAGCTCGACCTGGCCGAGGACCTGCGTCTGGCGGTACGCAGCCACATCACCCAGCGTGACCTGACCACCGCCGACGGCACCGCCCTCGACACCTTCCGCAGCCGCCAGGGCGATTGCACCGAGCATGCCAACCTGCTGTGCGCCGCCCTGCGCATCGCCGGCATCCCGGCGCGGGTCGATGTCGGCGTGGTCCATCCGCTCGACCATGCCACCTGGGTCGGCCACGCCTGGGTCAGCGCCTGGATCGATGGTTCCTGGCGGCATCTCGATGCGGCCTATCCAGGAGTGGCGCGCAGTTGCTACCTGCGTCTCGGTTCCTCGACCGGCAAGGATGGCGCGAAGACCGCCGGAGCGATGATCGCCGCCCTAGCCAGCCTGATGGGACGCGAGATCGAAGGTCTCGGTGGGCGGCCGTAGATGGACCTCATCAGCGCCATCCGTTCGCGACGGACGATCAAGAACTTCACTGGCGCGGCGCTCAGTCGTGAGGTCGTTGTCAGTCTGGTCGAGGCGGCCACCTGGGCTCCCAATCATCGTCTGACCCAGCCCTGGCGTTTCACCGCTATCGACCAGGACGGCGTCGCTCGTCTGGTCGAGCTGGTTCAACGTCCCCCCGTTTCCACGTCGGTTGAGCCAAGGAAACTGTCTGCCATCTGCGAGCGTCTGGCCCGTTGTAGCGCGGTTATACAAGTGGCCTGCGTGCTTGATGGCAGTCTGGAGCAGCAGCGCGAAGATCGCGACGCCACGGCAGCTGCGGTGCAGAACCTCCTGCTGGCCGCGCAGGACGCCGGATTGGGTGCATTCTGGTCGACTAGTCCGTTGATGATCCATCCGCAGGTGGTGCACTGGTTCGGCACCGACCCGGCGCGCGAGGCTCATGTCGCCACCATCTGGCTGGGCGTCCCAGCCGAGCAGCCCGCTGTACCCCGTCGTCGGCCGTTGACCGAGGTGTTGCGCTGGGCGTGAGCCGCGCAAACGGGTACTTCCCGGTCCGCGTTGACACCGCCACGCCCGCAGGTTAGCAACAGCACCAAGCTTATGCAGGAAATCCAATACCTCACATCGTACCAGATCCTGCGTAAGCTCGCCTCGGGCGGCATGGGATCGGTCTACCTCGCCGAACAGCTCGGCGCCGACGCCTTCCGAAAGATCGTTGCGATCAAGACGATCAAAAAGGAATACCTCAAGAACAAAGAGAACGTCGACCTGTTCGTCGGCGAGGCCAAGCTGGTGGCCGACCTCATCCACGAGAACGTCCTGCAGGTCTATCAACTCGGCCAGACCAAGGGCGTGTACTACATCGTGATGGAGTACGCCCACGGCAAGAACCTCGCCGACTTCATCCGCGCCCACAAGGACGTGCATAAGGTCTCGAACGTCGATATCGGTGCGTTCATCATCTCGCGCGTGTGCCGTGCGCTGAACTACGCACACGAGGCGAAAGACATGCGCGGCCAGCCGCTCAACATCGTCCACCGCGACGTCACGCCCAGCAACGTCATCATCACCTATGGCGGCGTGGTCAAGCTGACCGACTTCGGCATCGCCAAGGCCGTCATCATGAACACCCCGGACGAGGCCGAGGTGATCATGGGCAAGCTGCCGTACATGAGCCCCGAGCAGGCCAAGTTCGTCGGCACCACGCGCCAGAGCGACGTGTTTTCCCTTGGTCTGGTGATGTACGAACTGCTCACCAACACGGTGGTCTACAACGTCAACGACATCGATGATCTCGTCGACAAGATGGACAACTACTCGATCAAGCCGCCGCGCCGCTTGAATCCGCATATCCCAGAGAAGCTCGAACAGATCATGATCCGGGCGCTGGAAGTGAACCCGGCGAACCGCTACCAGACGGCACGCGAGTTCGGTCAGGATCTTGAGCACTACATGTACGACGGCGGCTATGGCCCGACCAACGAGAAGCTGCAGCGCTACCTCCAGCGCCTCTTCCCGCAGGAGTCGTCCGCCCCGATCGCCACGCTGCATGACTCCGGGACGATGTCGCCGACGACGGCTCCATCAGCTCCGTTGGCCTGAACGAAGCGCTCCCCGCAGGGGGTAGCCAACGCCGCCGGAGGGCCACCATCCGGCGCCATGATCGCCTACGTCGCCGACTCCCGTACATTCTTCCTTCAGGGGCCGCGCAGCAGCTACGTTTTGGCTGTTGATGCACATGGACGGCTGCTACATCTCCACTGGGGTGGGCGCGTCGAGCCAGGGTCGCTTGGTCAGGTCGCCATCGCCCTTGATCGTCCATTCAGCCCGAATCCGCTGCCGGCCGATCGCCGCTATTCGCTCGATACGCTGCCGCAGGAGTGCCCGACAGGTGGGCTGACCGACTTCCGCAGTCCGGCCGTGCTGGTCGAACACCCCGATGGCACCAGTGCGCTCGACCTGATCTACGAGTCGCATGCCATCGCTCCGGGCAAACCGCGTCTGGTCGGACTGCCGGCGAGCTACTGCGAGACCACCGCCGAGGCTGACACGTTGGTCATCGTGCTGCTCGACAAGCCCAGCGGGGTCCGCGTCGAGCTGTCCTATACCCAGTTCCGTGATCACGACGCGGTGGCACGCAGCCTGCGCATCCGCAATGCCGGCGATGCCATCCGCCAGGTCACCCGCGTCTGCAGCGCCTCATTCGACCAGCCACAGGCCGAGCGACGTCTGCTTACCCTCGATGGATCCTGGGCTCGCGAACGCCAGGTGACGATCGCGGCGCTGCGCCCAGGCGTGCAGGGCGTGCTCAGCCGCCGTGGCACCAGCAGCCACCAGCACAATCCGTTCATCGCCCTGCTCGACGCCGGCGCTGACGAGAGCCATGGCGAGGTGTGCGGCCTGGCCCTGGTCTATTCGGGTGGATTCACTGCCCAGGTCGAAGTCGACCAGTACGCCAGTGCACGCACCCAGATCGGCCTTGATGCGCCGGGGTTGCGCTGGGCGCTGGCTCCCAACGCTGTTTTCCAGTCGCCCGAGGCGTTGCTGGTGTGGTCTGGCGATGGCCTGGGCGGCATGAGCCGGACCTGCCACCGCCTGTTCCGCACCCGCTTGGCGCGCGGGAAATTCCGCGATGCGCCTCGCCCGATCCTGATCAACAACTGGGAGGCAACCTACTTCAATTTCGACACCGAGAAACTGGTCGCGATCGCGATCAAGGCGAAGGAGATCGGCGTCGAACTCATGGTGCTTGATGACGGCTGGTTCGGCGCGCGCGCCGACGACCGCGCCGGACTGGGCGACTGGGTATGCAACGAGCGCAAGCTGCCAGGTGGTCTCCGCGTCCTTGCCGAACGCATCGAGGCGCTCGACATGCGCTTCGGCCTGTGGTTCGAGCCGGAGATGGTCAATCCCGATTCGGACCTCTACCGTGCCCACCCCGATTGGTGCCTGCATATTCCTGGCCGCCCGCGCAGCGAGGCGCGCAACCAGCTCATCCTCGACCTGACCCGGCCTGAGGTCTCCGACTACGTCTACCTGGCGGTATCCACGGTGCTGCGTTCGGCGCGCATCAGCTATGTGAAGTGGGACATGAACCGCCACCTCACCGAGGTGGCCAGCCCGGCCCATCCCGCCGGCGAGGTCCATCACCGCTACGTGCTCGCCCTGTATGCCCTGCTCGAGCGCATCACCAGCGAGTTCCCCGACGTCCTCTTCGAGAGCTGCTCGGGTGGCGGCGGGCGCTTCGATGCCGGCATGCTGCACTACATGCCGCAGGTATGGTGCAGCGACAATAGCGACGCGATCTGCCGCCTGTCCATCCAGCACGGCACCTCGATGGCCTATCCGCTGTCGAGCATGGGCGCCCATGTCTCGGCCTGCCCGAACCATCAGGTCAGCCGCACCACGCCGATGCGCACACGCGGCCACGTCGCCTTCACCGGTGCCTTCGGCTTCGAACTCGACCTCAACAAGCTGTCGCCCGAGGATCTCGCTACTGCCCGCGAACTGGTCGTCGAGTACAACCACGTGCGCCGGCTGCTCGCCGACGGCGACCTGCACCGCCTGCGCGAGCCGTCCGACAACCAGGCGGCGGCCTGGATGGTGGTCTCGCCCGACCGGCGGCAGGCCCTGGTCACCTATGTGCGCATCAGCGCGGTCGGCAACGGGCCGATCTCCGTGCTGCGGCTGCACGGGCTCGATCCGGCGGCGCGCTATCGCATCGGCGAGGAGGTGATCGGCGGCGATGCACTGATGGCGATCGGCCTGCGCCTGCCGCCGACCCATGACTTCCAAAGCCGCACGTGGCACCTGGAACAGGTCTGATGGCGCTTGCCGCCCGCATCCATGCGCATGGCGATCCGGCCGAGGTCCTGCGTGTCGAGGATGTCCCGGTCGGCGATCCGGGTCCGGGGCAGATCCGCGTGCGCATGCGCCTGGCGCCGATCAATCCCGCCGATCTGAACGTCATCGAAGGGACCTACGGCCGCCTGCCGCAACTGCCGGCGACGGTCGGCAACGAGGGTGTCGGCGAGGTCGTCGCCGGGGCGTGGCCAGTGGGCACCATGGTCCGTCCACGCGATGGCATCGGCACCTGGTGCGGCGAACTGGTCGCTGACACCAACCGCTGCACCCGGCTGCCTGAGGGCCTACCGGAAGCCCAGGCCGCCCAGCTGGGCGTGAATCCGGCCACCGCCTGGGCCATCCTCCGCGAGTTCGCCGTCCTGGCGCCTGGCGATCACGTCCTGTGCAACGCGCCGGCCTCCGGCGTCGGGCGAGCGCTGGCCGCGTTGTGCACAGCTCGTGGCCTGCGGCTGGCTTGCCTGGTCCGTCGCGACGGTGAAGCGCCGGAGGGGGCCATGGCGGTGCCGGAGGGGCGCGAAGCGGCCAAGGCGTTGAAGGCCCTGGGCGCGAAGCTGGCACTCAATCAAGTCGGCGGCGACAGTGCCGTCACGCTGGCCAAGGCCTTGGCGCCGCAGGGGGCGCTGGTGACCATCGGCGCCCTTGCTCGTCAACCGCTGTCGCTGCCCAACGGTGCGGTGATCTTCAACGAGTTGCGCTGCTGCGGCTTCTGGGTGTCGCGCTGGTACGAGCGCGTCCAGCCGACGGTGGTCGAGGCGATGATGACCGAACTGGGCGGGTTGGTCCGCGACGGCCGCCTGCACCTGCCGGTCGCGGCGACCTACCCGCTCAGGGAAACGCAACTGGCCGTCGCGCATGCGCGACGGCCAGGGCGTGGCGGCAAGATCCTGATCAGCTGCTGATCAGGCGAACGCGTTGAGATAAGGCAGCTTCTTCGCTGTCGCGCGCACCTGCGGCAGGCCGTCGACCAGTTCGCCGAGGGCGTCCCACTGGCCGGTGAGGAACTGCTTGCGCTGGCCCTCGCCGAGCTGGCAGGCGAATGACTTCGCGCCGACCTTGACCTGCAAGACGTTGAGATCGACGGTGACCTCGACCTTGGGATCCACCTCGATCAGGCCCTGGATCGCTTCGCTGTCGGCCTGGCTCACGCGCACCGCGGGCAGGCCCATGGCGACGCAGTTGCCGTGGAAGATCTCCGAATAGCTGACCGCGACAATCGCCTGGACGCCCCACTTTGCGATCGCCTGCGGAGCGTGTTCGCGCGACGAGCCGCAACCGAAGTTGGCGTTGGCGACCAGGACCTTGGCGCCGGCGAAGCGTGCTTCGTCGAAGCTGTGCACCTTGCCCTGCGCCTTGAGCTGCAGTCGGTCGTCCTCGAAGGCGTGGGCCCCAAGCCCATCGAAGGTCACGCAGCGCAGGAAGCGCGCCGGGATGATGCGGTCGGTGTCGATGTCGTTGCCACGGACGGGGATGCCACGGCCGGAGACGGAAGAGATGATGGCAGGCATGTGGTTTCCTTACTTCAGGACCGAGCGGACATCGGTGACCTGGCCGGTGAGCGCCGCAATGGCGACCATGGCCGGGCTGGCGAGCAGGGTGCGGCCTTCAGGCGAGCCCTGGCGGCCCTTGAAGTTGCGGTTGCTCGTGCTCATCGAGATCTGCCGACCCTTGAGCTTGTCCGGGTTCATCGCCAGGCACATCGAGCAGCCGGCTTCGCGCCACTCGAAGCCATGCGCCGTGAAGATGGTGTGCAGGCCCTCGGCCTCGGCCGCCTTCTTCACCGCCTCGGAACCGGGGACGATGAAGGCCCTGACCGTCGCCGCCACCTTGCCGCCATGCGCCTGCATGACCTTGGCCGCCTCGCGCAGGTCGCTGATGCGGCCGTTGGTGCAGCTGCCGATGAAGGCGATGTCGATCTTGGTGCCGGCGATCGGCTGGCCGGGCTTGAAACCCATGTACTCGTAGGCCTCCTGGATGCCGGGACGCTCGCTTTCGGCGAAGGTCTCCTTGGCCGGGATCGACTCGCTGACGCCCACGCCCTGGTCGGGCGAGATGCCCCAGGTGACGGTCGGCTCGATGGTCGAGGCGTCGAAGGTCTTGGTGTCGTCGTACTGGGCATCGGCCCCGGAGGCCATCGACAGCCAGAACTTCGCAGCCTTGTCGAAGGCGGCACCCTTGGGGGCGTGCTCGCGTCCGCGCAGGTATTCGACGGTCACCTGGTCGGGGTTGATGTAGCCGCAGCGGGCGCCGCCTTCGATGGCCATGTTGCAGATGGTCATGCGCTCCTCCATCGAGAGCGCGTGGATGGCCGGGCCGTTGAACTCGTAGGCGTAGCCGACCCCACCCTTGGCGGAGAGCACGCGCAGGATGTGCAGGATCAGGTCCTTTGCCGTGACGCCCGGCCGCAGCTTGCCCTCGACCTGGATGCGACGCACTTTCATCGGGCTCATCGACAGGGTCTGGGTCGCCAGCACGTCGCGCACCTGGCTGGTGCCGATACCGAAGGCGATGGCGCCGAAGGCGCCGTGGGTGGCGGTATGGCTGTCGCCGCATGCGACGGTCATGCCCGGCTGGGTCAAACCCTGCTCGGGGGCGATGATGTGCACCACACCCTGCTTGCCGGAACCCGGCTGGAACAGGCGGACGCCGAACTCGTCGGTGTTCTGTTCGATCGCGACCATCATCTCCTCGGCCAGGCCATCGGCGTAGGGCCGGGCCTGATTGCCGGTCGGGACGATGTGGTCGACGGTGGCGACCGAACGGTCGGGGAAGGCGACCTTGAGGTTGCGCTCGCGCAGCCAGGCGAAGGCCTGCGGACTGGTCACCTCATGGATGAGATGCAGGCCGATGAACAGCTGCGTCTGGCCGGACGGCATGGTGCGTACGGCGTGGAGGTCCCAGACCTTGTCGAACAGGGTATTGCGGCTCATGGTGTTCCTGAAGGGCGGGCAGGTTGGATATCGGGACGGGTTGCTCAAGCTCCGACGTGCCCCGTGGCGACGGTCTTGCGCCCGATGCATGCCGCTCATGCTATGGGGGCAGATGATCAAGCTTGAGGTCCTCAACACCGCCGCCAAGGGCAAGCAGTTCCCGCTCAAGGCCGGATTCTCGGTCGGCAGCGGGATCGGCTGCACGGTCCGGGCGGAACATCCGTCCCTGCAGCCGGTGCATGCCCGCTTCATCGATGAGCAGGGCCGCATCGTCGTCGAGGTCGGAAGCAAGGAAGCCCACGTCACGGTCAACGGCAAGGACGTGCTGCGCCACAACCTGCGCCATCGTGACGAACTCATCATCGGCCCCTTGCGCCTGCGTGTCATCGACGAATCGCAGGTCAGCCACGCCTCGCTCAAGCTAGATATGCTGCTCGAGGGCATTGAAAGCGAGCAGGGCGGCGAGATCTACGACTTCGCCAAGGAGGACATCTTCTACCTGGTGCAGAAGGATCCCAGCCTCAAGCGGGCGTTGAACTTCGTCATCCCCAGCAAGGACCGCTTCATCGACCAGGCCCAGGTCTTCCTCGCTCGTCTGGTCAAGGGTCTGGAACTGGACGAGCAGCAGGTCGACGCCTTCATGACCTGTACCAAGGAACTGATCCTCAACGCGCATCGTCACGGCCACAAGTATGACGAGACCAAGCATATAACCCTGCGTTGGCGCGATCTCGGCGAGAAGATCCAACTCACCATCGGCGATGAGGGTCCCGGCTTCGACCACCGCATCGTGCTCGGCGGAGTCAATGAGAAGGACGCGGCCAGCGCCGCGCGCGAGCGATACCTTGCCGGCGGATTCGGTGGACTCGGCTTCAAACTGATCACCAAAATGAGCGAGACGCTGGTTTACAACGACAGCGGCAACGTGGTCACCTTCACGGTGCGCAAGAAGGCCGAATAGGCGACGTGCCGGCCTGCGATGTCGTGATCATCGGCGGCGGGGCCGCCGGTCTGTTCTGCGCCGCGACGGCTGCGCGCCGTGGCCGCCGAGTGGTGGTCCTCGATCACGCCACCACGCCAGGCCGCAAGATCCTCATCTCTGGTGGTGGCCGCTGCAATTTCTCCAACCGCAAGGTCGGCCCGGAGAACTACCTGTCGGCCAATCCGCATTTCTGCCGCAGTGCCCTCGCCAGGTTCACCCCTGACGACTTCCTCACCCTGGTCGAATCCCGCGGCATCGCCTACGAAGAACGCCGGCATGGCCAGCTCTTCTGCGTCGACTCGGCCAAGCACATCGTCGCCCTGCTGCTGGATGCCTGCCGTCAGGCCGGAGCCGAATTGCGTTGGGGCGTGCGTGTCGAGGCGGTGGCGCATCAGGACCGTTTCTCGGTGGCCACGTCGGCGGGCGAGGTCCTCGCCGACCGCCTGGTCGTCGCCACCGGTGGCCTGCCGGTACCGGCGATCGGGGCGACCGACTTCGGGCTGCGTCTGGCCAGGCAGTTCGGCCATGGCATCGTCGAGACCGCTCCGGCATTGGCCCCGATGCTGCTGCCGGCGGCCGAACGGCTCGACCTGCCTGGCATCGCGGTCGATGCCGAGGTGACCGCGGCTGGCCCGGCTTTCCGGGAAAATCTGCTCTTTACCCACGGTGGGATCAGCGGCCCGAGCGTGCTGCAAGCCTCGTCGTATTGGCGCCCTGGGCAGCCGCTGCGCGTGGATCTGCTGCCAGGCCGGGAGATCTCCGCCGAACTGTCCGGGGCGCGTGGCGTCCGCACCCAGCTCGCCAACCATCTTGCCGGCATCCTGCCCAAGCGTCTGTTGCACGCCCGCCTGCCGCCGTCGCTGGCGGACAAGCCGGTGGCGCAGCTGTCGCGGGCCGACCTCGCCGCCACCGCCACGGCATTGCACGCCTGGGAACTGCACCCCGACGCCACGGCCGGCTGGCTCAAGGCCGAGGTCATGCGCGGCGGCGTCGATACCGCCGAACTCTCCTCCCAGAGCATGGAGAGCCGGCGCGTCCCAGGCCTGCATTTCGTCGGCGAGGTCGTGGACGTCACCGGATGGCTCGGCGGCTTCAATTTCCAATGGGCCTGGGCTTCGGGATTCGCTGCCGGGAACGCCGTCTGAGGAGGGTGGAACTGCCGGCCCTGTGCAGATGCTTCCTGGACCATGCCACCGCCCCGGGTCCTCTACGAGATCAACTGCGCTGCCTGGCTTGATGATCTCGCCGCCCGCCTGCACCGACCGGTGACCCTCGACACCGTCCCCGACCGTTGCTGGGCCGAGATAGCCGAACTTGGGGCTGACGCGGTCTGGCTGATGGGCGTGTGGGAGCGCAGTCCGATCGCCGCCGGCATCGCCCAGCGCCATCCCGCTTTCGCTGCCGACCGCGGCGCGCTGCCTTGGGCCGATCGCCAGGATATCTGCGGCTCGGCGTTCGCGGTGCGCTCGTGGCGGGTTGATCCGCGCTTCGGCGGAGATGCCGGACTGGCTACCGCCCGTATCGCTCTTGAGCGTCATCGCCTGGGATTGTGGCTCGACTGGATCCCTAACCATGTCGCCCCGGATCATCCGTGGACGCGCTGGGCAGTGCCGGCCAAAGAAGGCGACGCTGGATTGCGCGTCGAGGGCCGGGCAGTCGCCAATGGCAAGGATCCCTTCTTCCCGGCCTGGCCGGATACCGTGCAGCTTGATCTCAATCATCCCGGCTTGCGCGCCGCCGCCGGTGCCGAACTCGCCCGTCTGGCCCGCTTGTGCGATGGCGTTCGTTGCGACATGGCAATGCTCGCCCTGAAGGATGTTTTCGCCGGCACCTGGGGCGGGCGTCCTTCGCCGGCTCCGCATGCGTCCTACTGGCCGGAAGTGCTGGGCACCGCCCGGCGCCATTCCACCGCCTTCAACACCATCGCCGAGGCCTACTGGGGCCGCGAAACGGATCTGCTCCACCAGGGCTTCGACGCCGCCTACGACAAGCCGCTGTACGACGCCCTGCGACACGGCGATGCGGAAGCCGTGCGCGATCACGCCTTGGCCTCGGCCTGCACCGTGCGCTTCCTCGAAAACCACGACGAGCACCGGGCCGCCACGGCTTTCCCTGAGGCCCGTCGCCGCGCCGCCGCCGTCGTCCTCGCCACGCTTCCCGGCACCTGGCTGTTCCACGCCGGCCAGGAACACGGCCATCGCCTGCGCGTGCCGGTGACCCTGCTCAAGGGTGGTCGCGAAGCCGAGGATCCTGCCGAACGCGCACGCTGGCGCACGCTCATCCAAATGCGCCGACTGCCCGCCATGGCTGGCAGCTGGCGCAAGCTGGAGACGACCGGCTGGCCTGACAACCACAGCCATCGCAATCTGCTGGTGTGGCTGTGGGAGGGCGAGGGGCAACGTCTGCTGACCGTAGTGAACTGGTCGGATGGGCGCAGCCAGGCGCGCATCCGCCTCGAACTGGGCGCTGGCCGCCTCCGCCTCAGCGAGCTCCGCGATGCGGTCGTGTTCGAACGCGATGGAGCTGAACTCTCGCGTGACGGGCTCTATGTCGACCTCGCGCCCTGGGGGAGCCATCTCCTGGTGGTCTAGGCCGTTGCAGCTGCCCCCGGCACCCGCTTGGTGATGCCGGGATCGGGGCTATCCTGCCCCGCTCATGGAACCTTATCTGGTCGTGGTCATCGGGCTGGTCGCCTTCATCGTGGGCTGGCTCATCGCGCGCAGTCGCACGGCGGCGCAGGTACGGGCTTCCCTGGAACGCGATTTTTCAGCCCGTACCGAGCAATTGACGGCCGAATCCAAACGTGGGGCGGAACAGACCCTAGCTGCAGAACGCGCCAAACTCCTGCTTGAGGCGAAACAGGGGGCGGAACAGACCCTGTCCGCCGAACGCACCAGACTGATCGCCGAGGCCCGGCTCACCGCCGATCAGGACATCGCCGCCGAACGCACCCGGCTGGCTGCCGAGCAGCGTCGTCTGGCTGCTGATCAGGAGGCGGCGGCCGAGATCGAAGCCCGCGCCACCCGGCGCGAGGCGGCGGTCAAGGCCCGTGATGGTGAACTGGCAATCCGCGAGCGAGGCATCGCCGCGCGCGAGGACTCGCTCGACCGCAAGCTCGGCGTGCTCGACGAGCGCGACAGCAAGCTGCGTGCGCGCGAGGAGGAGGGCGAGCGCGAACGCGCCCGCTTGCGCGAACGTGAAGAGACGGTGGCCGCCGGCGAGACGGCCATCGCCGCAGAGCTGGCGCGTGTTGCCGGCCTGACCCAGATCGACGCCAAGGCCGAGCTGCTGGCCAAGCTCGACATCGCTTTGGCAGCCGAGCAGAGCGCGCGCATCGCAGCGCGCGAGAAGTCCTTCCACGAACGCGCCAAGGATCTCGGCATCGAGATCGTCGCCCGCGCCGTGCAGCGCTATGCCGCCGAGCACACCGCCGAGACCACCTCGGCGCGCATCCAGCTGCCCAGCGAGGAGTATAAGGGTCGCATTATCGGCAAGGAAGGCCGCAACATCAAGGCGTTCGAGCAGGCCGCCGGCGTCGATGTGATCATCGACGAGGCGCCCGACCTGATCCACATCTCGTGCTTCGATCCGGTGCGCCGCGAGGTGGCGGTGCGCACACTCAAGCGCCTGATCGAGGACGGCCGCATCCAGCCGGCGCGCATCGAGGAGGAGCTGTCGAAGGTGCGCGGCGAACTCGACCGCGAACTCATCCGGCTCGGCGAAGAAGCCGCCTACGCCTGCGAGGTCAGCGGGCTGCACCCGCAGATCATCAAGTTGCTGGGCAAGCTGCATTTCCGCACCAGCTACGGTCAGAACGTCCTCGTCCACACCCAGGAGGTCGCCTTCCTCTGTGGCGCCATGGCCGCCGATCTCGGCCTCGATCCGCGTCTTGGCCGGCGCTGCGGCCTGCTCCATGACGTCGGCAAGGCGATCGACCACGAGCAGGAGGGTAGCCATCCCCAGCTCGGCTACGAGGCGCTCAAGCGCTTCGGTGAGAGCGAGACTGTGGCCAACGCGGCCCTCGCCCATCACGAGGGCCACGATCCGCTGACCCCGTACACCGTCCTCGCCGCCGCTGCCGACGCGATCAGCGCAGCCCGCCCCGGCGCCCGCCGTGCCAACATGGAGCAGTACCTCAAGCGCCTGGCTCAGCTCGAGGACATTGCGGTGAAGTTTCCCGGCGTGCAGAAGGCCTATGCCATCCAGGCCGGCCGCGAACTGCGCGTCCTGGTCAACCAGCACACCGTGCCCGATGCCGAGCTGGCCAAGATGGGTCGCGACATCACTCGCGCCATCGCCGACCAGGTCGCCTTCCCCGGCGAAGTCAAAGTGACGCTGATACGTGAGACGAGGCACGTCGCGGTAGCGCGATGATCGAAGATCCGATCCAGGCCTGGAGCGAAGCCGCCTTCCCGCGCACGCTGCTGTGGGATGATGCCGGCGTG
>JFJP01024502.1_pt1 | contig 14729 bp, 21 predicted proteins | sample 431651 | NCBI WGS metagenome assembly JFJP01 (sample SAMN02602958, study PRJNA72255) | Microbial mat metagenome, whole genome shotgun sequencing project. | biome: fresh water; feature: sink hole; material: water; isolation source: purple microbial (photo- and chemosynthetic) mats found in...
TCCTAGGCAAAAGAAAAGCTGAGATGAAATCAATGATACCGATGGGTGTAGGTCAAACAAGAATGGAGTTTGAAATCCCGGCAAGAGCGCTCATCGGACTTAGAACGCTATTTTTGACAAGCACAAAAGGCGAAGGCGTTATGAACCACTCATTCCTTGAGTATAGACCGTTTAACGGCGAAGTTGAAAGCAGAATGAACGGCGCGCTTATCTCTATGGAAAACGGCGTAGCCACAGGATACTCAATATTCAACCTTCAAGACAGGGGCGCAATGTTTATCGGACCTCAAACAAAAGTATATGAAGGTATGGTAATCGGCGAACACTCAAGAAGCAATGACCTTGAGGTGAATGTAACAAAAGAAAAACAACAATCAAATGTCCGTTCTTCAGGTGCAGATGAGGCTATCAAACTTGTTCCGCCAAGAGAAATGAACCTTGAAAGAGCGCTAGAGTGGATAGAAGACGATGAGCTAGTCGAAGTAACACCAATCAGCATCAGAATCAGAAAAAGATACCTTGATGCAAATAGCAGAAAAAGATTTGGCAAAAAGTAGTACAATCAGGTAAAGGGGGTTCAAAATGGACGCATTGACTTTTTTCGTCGGAATTATCGCTTTTTGCATGGTGGTTTTGACTATTATGGTTATAGGCTTTTTGGTCTCTTTTTCAAGGAATATGAGATCTTTGGACGACAAGGTCACTTTGCTTGTATTTGAGCTCTCCCAGATACTTCCAAATATCCGCAAAACGACTCAAAATATTGCGGATATGAGTGGGGTTTTCAACATCTTTTCGTTTTTTAAAAAATCCAAATAAGGAGTCCCATCATGGAAAGATCGGCTGTATGTATATTTGTAGGTGCACTCGTAGGAGCTGCGGCAACTTACGGAGTTATGAAAAATAAAGACAAAATCGTAGAGAAGTTTGAAGAGCTTGAAGACAAGCTTGAAACTACTCTAAGAGACAAAGGCATGACTGCCGAAAAAGCAAAAGAGGTCTACCAAAGAGTAAGCGACAATGTTCACTCCTCGATGGATAAAATCAAAGAGATGTTGCACTCCAGCACATCGGACTTGGACAGAGAGCACATCTTAAAAGAGATAGAAGAGCTAAAAGCTAAAATAGCTAAAAATTTCTAACCAACAGCCTGCCCATTCTGGGCGGGTAGCTTTGGTTAATTGACTTCAAAGCTTCTTTTTGTTAAAATCCCGCTCTCATTTTATTAGTAGCAATGGCAAGGTAGCTCAGCTGGTTAGAGCGCTGGTCTCATAAGCCGGAGGTCGAGGGTTCGAGTCCCTCTCTTGCTACCACAAGCACTTAGCCCCTCTTGTTAGTCCAACGACATCCAAAGTGTTATTACATAATCCACGATTTTAAGTAATAAATAATGCAATAAGTTTTAAAATCCTTGTTATTACAAAAAAAGTTATTACAAAAACAGGGATTAAGCCTATGCCCAAACAAGTAGCACCGCTTAACGATACGCAAATAAAACAAGCCAAACCGCAACAAAAAGATTATCAACTATCAGACGGCGGCGGCTTAAGCCTACTTATTACATCAAGCGGCGGCAAATGGTGGAGATTTAATTATATATCGCCTATGGACGGCAAACGCAAATTAATCTCTTTTGGTACTTATCCCGATGTTACCCTCTCAAAAGCCCGTGAGCTACGAAATGAAGCACGGCATAAAATAGCGGATAAGATAGACCCGTCAAACGAGCGTAAAGAGGAAAAAGCCGCAAAAGCGGAAACGGTCAAAGCCGAAACAAATACTTTTAAAAACATAGCCGCCGAATGGTTAGAGCGCAAACAAAGCGATATTTGCGAAACACACTATAAAAAAACTATCCGTTACCTTGAAAAAGATATTTACCCCGTTATCGGCGATAAGCATATCGACGGCGTAACAAAGGTGGATATTTTGCAGATAATCACAAAACTAGATGATAACGCCGCCGGAGTAGCCGCCCGTAAATGCTTAAGCGTTATAAGAATGGTTTACAAATACGCCCTTACATTTAGCAAAGCCGCTCATAACATAGCCGCCGACATAGACACCGCAACAGTACTAAGAAAAAGAGAGCCGCAAAACTTTGCCTTTATTAAAGACCCTGAAGAGTTAGGAGAGCTACTCCGAGCGATAGACGCTTACAACGGCGATATAAGCACAAAATACGCTTTGAAACTTATGCCGCTTGTTTTTGTACGCCCTGCAAATATCCGCTTTATGGAGTGGAGCGAAATAGACTTTGAGCGCAAAATTTGGAGTATTCCGGCGGATAAAATGAAAATGAAAGAGGCGCATATCGTACCCCTTAGCTCTCAAGCGATAGAGATACTAAGAGAAGCTCAAAAGTATAACGGCTCTTATCGTTATGTATTTGCAAGTCAAGTTACAACCGTGCGCCCATTGTCTGAAAATACGCTAAATGTAGGGCTTAAGCGTTTAGGCTTTGGCGATAGAATAGTATCGCACGGGTTTAGGCATACAGCGTCAACGATATTAAATAGCCATAAAAGCGTTATAGGCGTGGATAGTGAAGTAATAGAGAGGCAACTAGCGCATAGAGAGCGTAACAAGATAAAGGCGGTTTATGACCACTCCGAGCATTTAGCCGATAGAGTGAAACTTATGCAATGGTATTCCGATTATTTGGATGATATAAAAAAGGGTGGGTAATGCAAAAAGATACGAAAGCTTTTTTAAAAAAATGGAATGGATTATCAAAAATTAAAGGCGAGACTTCCACAATCGAAGAAATGTATGAAAGAGCCGCTGCAACCGCACACCTCATTACTTCCGAAAAAATCGAAGAAATGTATCAAAAAGCCGTAGCAACCGCACACTTCCTTACTTCCAAAAAAGACTATCAAGAAATAATGGAAAATGCTATTACTGGTATCGAAACAGAACCTTTTTTTATAAAGTGCATCAACGCCGAAGTATCATTAACAAAACAAGACACTAAAGAGTTAAGGGCGTTATACTCGCAAATAAATGATATTTTTTCAAATAGCTATAAGCTAAGAACATTAAAAAATAAAAAGAGTGCCTTATCTTTTTTATTCCGTGGTGACTCAAGTTTTAGAGCGTTCCGTAATGCCCTAGCAAGAGGCGTTTTGCTAATAAAAATTTATGAGATATGCAAAAGCAAAAACATCACAAAGAAAGCGTTAGAAAATGATTTGAAAACTCTAGCAAGATACCACGCCGATAGTGTATATATTGGACAAATTGAAGAGATTATAAAACTTTTGGAAATAAAGGCGAGTTCAACGCCGCTATTGATAGTAAAAGAGCTACAAAGAGTATATGAATTAGACGATAGAACCTCAAGACGATTAATGGAAGTGTTATTTAAGCGCAGTGAGAATAGTATGTTTTACAAAAAATTTCGGTTAGTGCCGTGTTTGGATATGCAAAAAATATTAGCATAGAAATAGCCCCCCTAAAAAATGCAACAAAATACTTGATTTTGCCCCACAGCTAGAAAAAAAAATACTCCATAATACTCCTCGTTAACACAAAACCCCTAGCGGGTCTTTTAAGCTTAGAAGTTAATCCTTAAAAAAGGCTAACTAATGCAATCTATAAAACAAATGTACAGACCAAAAGAGGCGGCGGAGTATTTAGGCGTAAGCATATCTTGTCTATGGAACTACATAGCTCAAAACAAGCTCAAAACTAGAAAACTAAGCCCACGGGTTACCGTCATATCAAAAAGCGAATTAGACGCATTTGTAAGCGGCGAAAGTATGGCGGTGTAACTATGAAAAAAGCAAAACTTACACAAATAGCCACAAACTACGGCGTAAACACGGAGGCGTTAAAACAGACGCTAAAAGCGGACGGCATAGAGCGCAAAACCGCAACACTAAAAGATGTTTTGGAGTGTATCTTTGTGAACGCTCCGGCTTTGATGTATTGCAGACAAGACGGAAGCGGCGGCGTTGAATACGCAGACTCTACCATCTGCAAACGACTAATCGCAGATATGCGAAAGGCAGCGCAAAATGCTTAGCACTATAGAGAGCAGATATGCGACATTAAAGGGCTTGATTAGAGGTGATACAGTATCAACAAAAGAGAGTGAAAAGCTATGGTTTACAAGCAGGATTAGCAACACTATATCAGATTTGCGGAATGATTATAAATATGGCTTTGAGCGTATCATAACTAAACGGGTGCGGACTAGCACGAAAAAAAGCCACGGTGTTTATGTTTTGACGGATATAACACAAAAAGATTACGAGCTTTTGAAGCAGTTTAAAATCGAAGTGATAGAAAAATACAGAGATAATCCGGAGCTTTTGCGTCTATATTTGGGGGCTGATTTTGATGGGTTTGAAGCGGCATAAAATGAGCGCAAACAAGCAAACATTATTCCGCACTCCAATAAGCTCCAATGTAGTCCACGGCTACAATAAACCAAAACCCCCACGCCCTACGATACAGCGGGGCGGCGGCGGTATTTTGAAAGAGGGGTAAAAAATGCCCCTCCGTAGTTTATATGGGAATATCCCTAGCTATTTGAGCATAGACACCCTAGAGAGCCTATGCAGAAAACAAGAGCGCATAGCAAAGATAAAAACGGGGTTCTTTGGGTTAGTGCCGATAACAGATAACGCAAAGGCAAGCGCACACTTAAAGCGGCTTATTAGAGAGCATAAAGGCGGCATAACCTCCGGCTTATACGCTCCAAACGCTCCTTTTAACTTTGCCGTCATAAATAGCAAGGCGGATGATTACAAAAAAGCCCGCTTCATAGCCTACGGATTAGCCGGATACAAAAGAGAGCTAACCAATGAAGCAAAAGCGGCATTAAACGGCATTTTTACTATATGCCCTATTACTAGCATTGATTTAGCCTACGATACGCCCACAAAGCCAAATATCGACGCTTACAAGCTCATAGGCGGATATTATCGCAAAGAGCTAAACACGCACTATATAAACGCCCCCACCTATTACGGGATAACCAAAATCAAGCTTTACGACAAAGCCCTAAAAGATGAGCTAACCGCTCCATTATGGCGCATAGAGTTTACTTTGCTTGTTAGTGTAGCGTTGCGGTTATATGAGCCTCCGATTGAAGAGATACAAAAGATTATAAACGAGGTGACGAAATGAGAGGGCGGCTTATTGCATTACTAGACAGCTACGAATATTATAAAGCCGATGACGGCGCATACTACACGCCAAAACAAGATTTTATCAACGATTACGAGGCGATAGTAACCGACGCTAACGGATACTTCAAAGAGATAGAGCAGGATTTAATCATAGATACGAGCGGCGATAATCTTGTAACCGATATGAGAGAGATATTTGCAGAAAATGGAGGTGGTGAAGCCGGAGCCTATGCGGTGATAAAAAATAGCTTAGAACTTTTGGAGGGCGGCACGGTAGAGCTAAAGCAAAAACAAACAAAAATAAAAGAAGTTTGCAGAAATACGACGGGCATAGAACATCAAAAAAGCTTAGCCGTTATTGCATTGTAGTTTACACCCTATTACTAAACAATATTGATAGGGGGTATCAATATAACTACAGAGCCAAAGCCCTAATTTATCGGTCGTGTAGTCACATCTTTATCGCTTCTAACCTGTAAACTAAGAGGTGTAAACACATTCCAAAAATTGCACATTTCCACGCTAGTCAAAACGGCGAGCGATAACGGCAAAAAGTCCGGCATAAGTCCGATGGGCTAAATCAGATTTAGGGCGTCACGCTTAGCAAATGTAGCAAATGCTTCAAACGCCCTAGATTAAATCTATCCCTTACGGGCTTACACGCTAAAATAACGACTAAGCAATAATTACAACGGTGGATAAAATAGACAGCGTAAATAGTTTATTTAATGAGGGCATAAGTAAGTAATCGTTTGATAGTATGCCTATGTTAAAAACTAGATTTTGACCGATACTTTACTAAATTGATAGGTTTAGACGGTTTAAGTTTATGTAATAACTTTTGTAATAAGTCCACTTTTTTATTTTTAACGAATACCTATAAAATAAGGGCTTATAAGCTTAAGTTTGAGAGCCTCTCTTTTTTTAACAATCCCGTAAACCCTCACAAAGCCTTTAAAATCAGCACTTCAAGCGTTTTTGTCGTCTCATAATATTTTATAAAATATGCCTCTATCTTAGAGTTTTTGATATATTTTGAAAAAGCATCAAAAATCAAAAAAAGGTATATCAAAAAATGCCGAAAACCGTTGCGCCGCTTAGCGATACTCAAATCAAAAATGCAAGAGCGGACATAATGCAGATAATCACAAAGTTAGACGATAATAACGCCGGAGTAGCCGCCCATAAATGCTTAAGCATTGCAAGAATGGTTTACAAGTACGCTTTGACGCACAGCAAAGCACTTCACAACATAGCCGCAGACACGACACCACAGCGGCACTACGCAAAAGAGAGCCGCAAAACTTCCCGTTTATCAAGGATACAGAGCTACTTTTGGCGATAGACGATTATCAAGGCGAAATAAGCACAAGGTACGCTTTGAAATTAATGCCGCTTGTTTTTGTCCGTCCGGCAAATATCCGGTTTATGGAGTGGAAAGAGATAGATTTTAAAAAAGCCGTTTGGAGCATTCCGGCAGAAAAAATGAAGATGAAAGACCCGCATATTGTGCCGCTTAGTCGCCAAGCTTTGCAGATACTAGAAGAGGTAAGGCAGTTTAACGGCTCTTATCGCTATGTGTTTGTAAGCCCGATAAGTACCGTTCGCCCATTGTCGGAAAATACGCTAAATTTTGGGCTTAAGCGTATAAGCTTTGGGGATAAGATTGTATACACGGGTTTAGGCATACAGCCAGCACGCTTGTAAATGAGCATAGGAGCGAGATAGAACGAGCAAGCTAGGAACTTTGCGCAACTGTTGCCATATAGGCTTGTATATCGCTACTTTTCCAAACAGTCACACGGCTAGTAATCCTAGTTGGTTGCGGAAAAGTTCCAGCTTTGACCCAACGCCAAATAGTAGCTTTTGAAATATTTGTAAATACGCCATCGGGCATAAGTATTTTTTGGTCGTTTGGTATTTAGGAGGCTATAAAGTTAAGCTTTTAAATAAGCTCATTCAAAACCAAGAAAAGCCCAAAATTTGTAGCCGCTTGTTTTTCGTCATCAATAATTGCCTCTAAGGATGAATTGACAAAATCCAAAACGCAAGCAACCTCGTTTAGTAGCTCGTAGATTGAAACCTCTTTTAATTCTATGTTTTGCATTTATGCCACCTCTTGTTTTAGTGCGTGACGCATTATTGCGGAGAGATAAACATCATCGGTTTTTACTATCTCATATTGGTCGGCATCCCAATCGCTTATTAAAGATGAAACGCCCGTATCTGCAAAGTATTGCGTAAGCCAAAGCTTAAGACGGATTATTTTGCCGTCGTCGTTTTTTATAGTCCGGACATTCAAAAGCCCTTTGTCTTGTAACTCCGTCCAATACGCAAGCCGTGCGAATCTAGGGTCGTATTTAATGGCTTTAGAGCGGTAGCCAAAGTCATTTAGTTTATTTTCTAGGTCGATAATTGTCAAGCGACATCTAAAAATGACCAGACAACTTAAGGTATCGAACGCTTCTTTTGTCCTCACTTCGTTCCGGAATTCCGCCTAACGGCTACATGAACCCTAAAATATGATGAGATTTATCTGAATGAATATCAAGATGTAAAGGAGCTAAAAAGAGGAGTTGCTAGATTTATAGAGTTTTACAACTTTAGAAGATTTCATTCTAGTCTTGGGTATAAAAAGCCTATGATGAAGCGAAGCGGAATTCCGCAGCAAAGCGAGGACAGCGTTTATGAGGGGATAAGGCAAGAGGTTGGAAAAGTTGCTTAGCGGGGCTTTTTAAAAAGTGAAGATGAATTCTGAGAAAATTGTCTTGACAAATGGTGGCAGTTTAATTCTATCTCGAAGGCTTTTTGGCGCTTGTAATTCTGGCTCTTTGACTCCCTTACTTTGCCAAAACCATACACTGACTCACTGGAAATATTGCACCGTATCTAAAAAATGATTCATATCTTTCTATTTTTGGCTAAAATCTAGAATAAATGATTTATCGGAGGGGTAGATGAGTGAGAACAAGAGCATTCGTTACGGCGACTTTCTCAAAGAGGTAGCCGTCAATCATGTCCGTGTGAGCTACAACGACCTTGCCCCAAAAGTGGGCGCAAAGGCACCAAGTCGCATCACACTGCGTTCCATAGATGTTTATAGGCTTTTGACTCCTTATGTTAGCGTGCGTTTTATGGAGCAGTTCAAGGCGGTTGTGCCGCTTGCGCTTTATATGGTGCTTTTCCAAATATTTATTCTCAGACAGCCCGTCGCAGAAGCTACCCTCATAGGTCTTGGACTGGGCGCTGTTATTATCGGGCTTATGCTGTTTATGGAGGGGCTAAAGCAGGGGCTTATGCCTTTTGGCGAGTCCATCGGAAATACTCTACCAAAAAAAGTAGGCCTTGGCGTAGTGCTTACAATAGCGTTCTTGCTCGGTATCGGGGTGACTTTTGCGGAGCCTGCCATCGGTGCGCTCAAAGCGGCTGGTTCGCTCGTAAAACCGGAAAAAGCGCCGTATCTGTATGCGCTTCTTAATGACTACTCAGGGGCGCTCGTGCTATGTGTGGGCATCGGCGTCGGGGTGGCAGCGGTTATCGGTACTATGCGCTTCTTGTACGGCTGGGGGCTAAAACCTCTCATATACATGACCGTTATCCCTTCTCTTGCGCTGTCGGCTTATTTTAATACAAACGAATATCTAGCTCCCATTCTCGGTCTTGCATGGGACTGCGGCGGTGTGACTACGGGGCCTGTGACGGTGCCGCTCGTGCTTGCTCTTGGTATCGGCATAGCCTCGGCGGCCGGCAAGGGCGACTCTTCGCTCTCGGGATTTGGCATCGTGACTTTGGCTTCCGTCTTTCCCGTAATGGCAGTAATGTTTTTGGGAGTATATGTATACTTTAGCGTAACGCCGCAAGAGATAATAGCCTCAGCCTCCGTGCTTGCAAATGCGGTGCAAGAGGTAAAGCCTTGGTATGCCGTGAGTCCGTATGATGAAATGGTACTGGGCATGCGAGCTATCGTGCCGCTTGTTATTTTCTTGTTGCTTATTATGAAAGTCTTGCTAAAAGAAAACATCAAAAATGCCGGAACAATCACATACGGTATAGTCCTTGCGGTCGTGGGCATGATGATTTTTAATGTCGGGCTTACTTACGGTCTTGCAAAACTAGGCGGACAATCGGGCGGCCTCATTCCCGCTGCATTTCATACTATAGAGACTACAAACGGAGTGATAGAGGCTCTTTATCCTTATTTTGCGGGAATTACGGCGGCTATCTTCTTTGCTTTGGCGCTAGGGTTTGGCGCTACGCTGGCAGAACCCGCCCTAAACGCCCTCGGCATGACGGTACAAAACCTGACAAACGGCGTATTCAAGAAATCGGCTTTGATGTACTCCGTGTCATCCGGAGTCGCTATCGGCATTACCCTCGGCGTTCTGAAGATAATCTACGACATACCGCTGACCTATATGCTACTTCCATCGTACGCCATCGGGCTTGCTCTTACATATTTTTCTACCGAAGAGTTTGTCAATATCGCATGGGACAGCGCAGGGGTCACCACAGGTCCAATCACCGTACCACTCGTACTCGCAATGGGTCTTGGATTTGGAAACGCTCTTGGGGCGACGGATGGATTTGGGATACTGGCGATGGCATCCATCTGCCCTATTATCGCCGTACTTGCGATGGGACTATATGCCAGATTTAGAGCCGGAGAATTTTCCGACAAACCCGCAGTAATAACAGTAGAAGGCTAAAACATGATACAAACAAAAAGACAGGTTACGATACTAAGCGATTTGGAGCTCATCACCTGCATCGTCCAAAAAGGATTTGCCGACGACATTGTGCATGCGGCATACGAAGCTGGGGCGCAAGGGGCGACGGTCAACTATGCGCACGGCTCGGGCGTAAGGGAGAAGCTAGGAATATTCGGTGTAGCGGTAGAGGCGGAAAAGGAGATTATCCAGATAGTCGTAGCGAGCGAACAGGTCAACCGCATCTTCGATGCCATGTATCTAGCGGGCAAGCTCGACACTCCAGGAATGGGCTTCATGTATGTGACAAAACTGCAAAAAGCGGCTACATACATCCCGCAAGAGGTGCTAGAAAAGATAGAGGCAAAATCCCGTGTATAGTCAAAACGCAATGAGCCTAATAACGGCGATACTCCCAATGTCTACCACGATGCCAATCATCAGAGAGTTGCACGCAATGGGCATATATACCGCCAATAAGAGCACGGCGAGAGGCAGCAGTAATACAAGTCAGGCGCACGATGTAGAGATGGAGGTAATGACGGTGCTCATAGAGGAGGCAAAAGCCGAGGAGGTGTTTGGCTTTATCTACGAAAAGGGAGGACTCGATAAGCCTGGTCACGGAATGATATTTCAATCCGCAGTATCATTAGCCTCTGAGTATACGCTGCCAAACGAATAATTTATCATCAAAACTCATCGCCGCATAAGCAGGAGATGGTGAGGGCAAAAGAGCTACGGGTAGCGAAATATGCGCAAAATACACACTATATAGTTTTTGGGCGGTGCGCCCCGTGAAGAGTATCCGTTTGATATTCGGATATTTCACAAATAACTCCTCTATATTATTTGGCGATATATTTTTTAGATTCGTATCGGAGGAGTTTTGCCGTTCGCATGAGGCAATAACATCCCAGAGTGCTATTTTTGCATACTCCAAAAGCTCTATTTTTTCATCTTTCGCAACAGCTTTTTTATCATAGACAGCCGACAAAAGAGGCCAAAATTGATTTTTCGGATGTGCGTAGTAAAACTCTTGCTCAAATGATTTTATGCTCGGAAAACTGCCCAGTATTAGCGTGTCGGACTCTTCAAATACGATGGGCGAGAGAGGATGAAAAAAAATACTCATTTCTTTATAACCTGTAATATAATGACGAACATAGATATATTGTATTCTATCTATTTATAAATCTATCAGATTATCTTATTTTTAAACAAAAAATAATTATAATTAACTGATTGATACAGAGGAGCACGAGATGAGTAATTTGACGAGAAGAGGATTTTTGGGTGCGGGACTCGCCATGACGGCGGCTTCGCTTTTTGGCAAAGACGAAAAAGCGGTGGCTTCAAGTGATGCCTTTACGCCACCTTCCATTGCATTTCCTCAAAAAAAACCACTCAAAACCATATCCGACAGACCTCCGCTCTTAGAGTCGCCGAGAGATATTTTTACGCAGGCAATTACGCCGAACGACCAGTTTTTTGTCAGATGGCATATGCCGGACATTCCTACTTTTGTAGACCTAAATACATTTAGGCTTGAAGTAAAAGGCACGGTAAACACGCCGCTAAGCCTAAGCGTGGATGATCTCAAATCAAAATTTGAACCGGTAGAGATAACATCGGTGCTACAGTGCGGCGGCAACAGCAGAAGCTTCTATGCGCATCCGACGCACGGCGTGCAATGGGCTCACGGAGCGATGGGCTGCGCCGTATGGAAAGGGGTCAGACTAAAAGACCTACTGCATGCGGCGGGATTAAAACCGAATAGTTCATGGGTGGGCGTAAACGGTCTTGAAAAACCTGCGGTCGAGGCTACGCCGAAATTCTTTAGAGAGATGGCGGCTGATGAGGCGATGACGGAAAATATCATCGTGGCATACGAGATGAACGGCGAGGATCTGCCTTACCTTAACGGCTTTCCGCTCAGACTGGTCATTCCCGGGCACTTCTCGGATAGCTGGGTCAAGATGCTCTCCGAAATCACGGTAATGGATAAATACAGAAACTCGTTTTTTATGGATGTCGCCTACACCGTACCCGCCAATGACTGCGAGTGCGTCACGCCGGGTGTGGACTTTGAGTACAAGAGAAAACCGATAGCGGTAATGAAAGTAAAATCGGTCATAGGCTACCCAACCCCAAATACCCTAATCAAAAAAGGCTCAAGGGTGCAGATACAAGGTATCGCTTTTGACGAAGGATACGGTATCAAAGAGGTGATGATCTCGCTTGACAAAGGCAAGACATGGGGCGCCACGAGACTTGAAAAAGAGATAGGCAAATACTCGTATAGAAAATGGGTGTTTGATTGGGAAGCGAAAACAAAAGGCGAGCAGACGATAATGGTGCGTGCCATTAATAAAATAGGCAGAATACAACCTCTAGCGAGCGAAATAGGCTGGAATGCGGGCGGATACCAGTACAACGCCGTAGATAGCGTAAGCGTTAGAATAGTGTGAGGATGAGGACGAAGATGAAGAAAATTATATTATCGGCGGCGATTGCCGCTACGGGAGCGTTTGCGCAAGTAGACAAACCGATAGAGATGCCCTACTACGACTATCCGATGGTGCAAAAAGACCACTATGAAGTCGTAGCGGCAAACTGCCTTACATGCCACTCATTCGGCTATGTACTAAACCAAGGCAAACACAGAAACCGCTCATATTGGACGGGAACGGTTCGTAAAATGGTGGATGAATTTAAGGCTCCGATTTCAAAAGAGGATAGCCAAATTATCATCAATTACCTTGTTAAAAACTATGGGGATGGCAAATAGCCGGATATGGGAGTTGAGATATTTTTGATTGCCGTTGGGCTTGCTATGGATGCCGCCGCCGTCTCGATGGCGATAGGAGCTAGACACAAGAGCATCGGGCGGGCAGCCGTGCTGAAGCCCTCCGCCATGTTTGGACTATTTCAGGGAGTTATGCCGCTCATAGGCTTTGCCGTGGCTCTCGCTTTTGCCGGTGTCGTGGAGGCTTATGACCACTATATATCGTTTGTTATTTTGGCGGTTCTTGGGCTCAAGATGATATATGAAGGGCTACATGAGGGCGAAGAGGAAAAAGAGGTCGGACTTGGGCTCAAGCTTCTTACTGTACTTGCTATCGCTACCAGTATAGACGCTCTTGCAGTCGGAGCCACGCTTGCATTTTTGAACCAAAATATTTTGCTTAGCGCTTTTATCATAGCGGCGGTCACATTCGCCCTCTCTGCCGTCTCCGTCGTTATCGGACACAAGATAGGCGAAAGATTGGAGAGCAAAGCGGAGATATTCGGAGGAGCGGTTCTTATCTTTATCGGCTCAAAAATTCTTGTGGAGCACTTGGGGCTTATTTAGCTCCCAAGCCTGCCACAAAAGAGGCTAGCTCCTCTTTGTTTGCTTCGCTAAGAGTCGAAAAATCCGCTGTTAGCTTCACGCCTTCGCCGAATTCTCCCTCTTTATGTGCTTTTATCTTGACTAACGCCTCTTCTTTTGCCATTCCCGCTATTTTTTTCGGATACGCAGCTGCGCCTTCGCCTTTTACGCCGTGGCACATTGAGCATTTAACGCCGTAAAGCACCTGTGCGCTCTCTTTGTTTTTGACAGCCTCTGCGGCGCTAGGTTGCATGTATGCAAACACCACTTTATCGACAAATACGACAAGCGGCAAGAAAAGCAAAATGGCGATTATTAGTTTGTAATGTCTTTTTAACACCTATTTTTCCGTTATCTTTTCTACGAGCAGGGCGGCTTTTTCTTTCGCCGCCTCCGCGCTCTCATCCGCCACAAGTACGACCGCCATTCTGCGCCCTTCGTGGCTTTCAGGCTTGCCAAACACTCTTACCTCGCTAGTTGTCGTGAAAAGCTCATTTGGAATATCAAATTTCGGATCATGACACTCGGCTTTTGCTTTATATGCAGCGCTCGCACCGGGAGTCAAAAATCTAAAGCCAAGAGGCAATCCAAGAACCGCTCTAAGATGCAAAGCAAACTCGCTCGCACTCTGAGTCGTCATCGTCACCATTCCCGTATCGTGCGGTCTAGGGCTAACTTCGCTGAAATACACCTCATCACCCGCCACGAACAGCTCAACGCCGAATATCCCTCTGCCGCCCAATCCGTCCGTGACCGTCTTGGCTATGTGCTTTGCCTTCTCTAGCGCACTCTCGGACATCGCCATCGGCTGCCATGAGTAGATATAGTCGCCGTCTCGCTGAATATGTCCGATAGGTTCGCAAAATACGGTCTCGTTCTCGGTTCTAGCAGTCAAAAGCGTAATTTCGTAGTCAAATCTGATAAACTCTTCGACTATTATCTCGCTCGCATCCCCTCTCGCCTCTTTGGCGTGTTCAAAGCATTTTGTGACCTCCTCGGGCGCACGACACACGCTCTGCCCGTGACCTGAGCTACTCATAACCGGCTTGATGACGCAAGGATACCCCATCTCGTCCGCCGCCGCTTTTAGCTCAGCCTCCGTCTTTGCAAACTTAAATCCGCTTGTTTTGAGCCCCAGCTCAACCGCCGCAAACTCTCGTATTCCTTTGCGGTTCATTGTCAGGCTCACCGCTCTAGCGTTCGGAATAATATGAAATCCCTCTTTTTCCGCCTCAAACAGAGCGTCTATGCTGATAGCCTCGACCTCCGGCAGAATATATGTCGGCTTCTCCGCGCGTATAAGCGTAAGCAGTTGCTCTTTATTTTTCATATCTATCGCATAAGCTTTTGTAGCAACAAGCTGTGCCGGAGCATTCTCATATTTGTCTACGGCAACGACTTCACACCCAAGGCGAAGAGCTTCGATAGCCACCTCTTTGCCAAGCTCTCCCGAACCTAAAAGCATTATTTTTATTGCGCCGTCTTTAAAAGGTGTGGCAAATATCATCCTAA
>JFJP01034798.1_pt1 | contig 14729 bp, 12 predicted proteins | sample 431651 | NCBI WGS metagenome assembly JFJP01 (sample SAMN02602958, study PRJNA72255) | Microbial mat metagenome, whole genome shotgun sequencing project. | biome: fresh water; feature: sink hole; material: water; isolation source: purple microbial (photo- and chemosynthetic) mats found in...
GGGGTATCCCCCGGAGTAAAACGCCATCTGATGTTTTTTTTCACGGATTCGAACCACGGACGTGTGGAAACCGAATCCGCAAGTGGGTGCGCCGCGAGACTCGCAGCGGCGCAGGGGTGAGAACACGCGAAGCGGGTTCGAGGGGGTATCCCCCTGTCTTCAAATGCCGCGAGCAGTGCGCAGCGGCGCAGGGGTCCGGGGGTATCCCCCGGAGTAAAACGCCATCCGATGCCTTTTTTAATTGCACGGATTTGAACCACGGACGAGCAAAAGCCGAATCCACGAAGGTGCTTTCCAATTCAATCCATCGAACCATACTCTCCATTGCATGCTAACTATTCTCAAAATAGCTGTTTATCCTGTGTCTTCGCCATTGGCTGCATATCAATCCATCCCGCTTTTTTATAGGGAAATCAGGGATAATTCAAGAATAGTATCCATACACGGTCAAAATCTTGAAAGGCTTCGGTGTCGATCCATCACCAATCTGAAAGTCAACGTGGGACAAGGATTTTGTCATCGCACGACAAGAGGCATGGCCGAAGCGCGTGATACCATTCGTCAACGCAGAACAGCCGATTTGGTTGGAGACACGCCAACTGAGGGCTGGAAAGGACTAATCAATGCGGTTATCGATATTCAATGACGAAATAAGCCTTGACATCACCCAGGGGGTCTCCCATTTCCGGGAATGGGGTCTCGAATGGATAGACTTGCGCGGAAGAATCCTGGGGAGGGAGTTCTGCAATCTTGACAATGCGGAGATGGACGACATCGTCAAGCTCCTCGGCGACCACGGACTGAAGGTTGCCTGCCTGCAGTCATCGCTAGCCAAGTTCCACCTGCCCGAGACACTTCAGCTCGAAGCCGAAAAGAAGAAACTCGAAGGCATCATCCGGGCGGCGGACAAGTTCGACTGCCGCCTCGTCCGCTCCTTCTTCTACTGGCAGCCGGAGGCGGCTATGAAAGGCGACCTCGCGGTCCGACCCGACCAGCTCCAGAAGGTGCTCGACCGTTTTGGCCCCCTGGCCGATCGCGCCAAGGCGGCGGGACTGACCCTCGTCTTCGAGAACTGCGATGTCACCGTCCCCGAATGCTTTGCGGTCCTCGATGCCTTGGCCGTACCGGAATGGGGGCTGGCCTGGGATTGCGGCACCGAATGGCTCGACGATGGCCAGCCCGACGACAAGGCAATAGCGGAGCGCGTGAAGCGCAGCCGGAATGTCCATGTCAAAGCGGAGGGAGCGATTCCAGGTCTCGCCGGCGTGACTGTACCGTGGGAGAAGCTTCTTCGAACCCTGGCTGCCTCCGGTTATAAAGGTCCGGTCTCTATCGAGACGCACAATCCGGATACGTCGGTGAGCAATCTCGAAATGTCGAAGCGGCTCCTCGACCGAGTCCGCCAGGCTTGGCCCGGCGGCGCTCCGGCTCGGAAGCGGCCTGCGCGGCTGGATTTCGAGCCCGTCAAGTTCGTCGTGGTCGGCTTGGGGATGGGTCTCGAGCGCGCACGGCTGCTCGCGGCGGAACCGGGCACGGAGGTCATCGGAGTAGTCGACATCATCGCTGGAAAGGCGGAGAAGGCAGCTGCCGAGCTCGGCTGCGAATGGACCACGACGCTCGATCCCTGGCTCGAACGCAAGGACTGCGAGGCTGTATTTGTGATGACACCGACCGGCCTGCACGCCGACTTCGCCGTCGCGGCGCTGAACGCGGGCAAGCACGTGATCTCGACGAAGCCAATGGAAGCCAACCTGGCCGCCTGCGACCGCATGATCGAAGCAGCCGACAAGGCGGGCAAGCTGCTCGCCGTCGATTTTGCCCTGCGCCTGGAGCGCACGTCGCAGCGCATCAAACAGCGTATCGCCAAAGGCGAAATCGGCAAGCCCCTCGGCGGGAACATGTCGGTGCGAATACTAAGGAGCATGGAGTACTACCGCGCCAACGGCGGATGGCGCGGAACGCGGCGTATGGATGGCGGCGGGGTCATGAGCAATCAGACCATACATCATATCGACCAACTGGTGTATTTCCTCGGTATGCCCAAACGCGTGTCGATGCGCAAGTGGACCCAGACCCACGATATAGAAGCCGAGGACCTTGGCTGCGCCGCCTGGGAGTATGACGATGGAACCGTGGTACAGCTTTTCGCCACTACCTCCTATCCTGTCGACACGTGGTACATGAACATGGAGCTCTACGGGACATCCGGTGCTGTCACCTACAACTTCGGCGGGCCATACTCCGTGCCCATCGAGCAATGGAATGTCGGCGGTGCGTGGGAAGACAGACCGCCCGAGCCAGAAATGCCGCTGTGGACAAACATGGCGCAGAACCTTGCCGCCGCCATCCGCACCGGCGCGGCGCTGGTCTGCGATGGACGCGACGGACGCCGGAGCCGCCTTGTCCTCGACCGGATGTACGAGTCAGCGGCAAAAGACGGCGCCTGGGTGAGGGTAGAAGGATGAATTATGCATTCATGAGTTTTTCCACCCCCGATAGCACATTGGGCGAGATGATTGAAATTGCCCGGCGTTTTGGATATGACGGCCTTGAGCCGCGAATCGATCTGGGGCATGCGCACGGGATCGAAGTGGCTATCGACGCGGATGCCCGGCGGGCGATCGTGGACCGGATGGCGGCTTCCGGAATCGAGCTCTGCTGTCTGGCTACTTCTTTGCATTACGCCGATCCTGCAGCGGCCGACCAGGTGGTTCGGGAATCTCACGGGTGTATCGACCTTGCCGGAGACTTGCGGGTGCCGGTGTTGCGTGTGTTCGGCGGCAAAATCCCTGAAGGCGCAACCAGGGAAGCCGCGATCGATACCATGGCACGACTTCTCGCGGTCGTTGCCGGCCATGCCGGCGAACGAAACGTCAGACTATGCATAGAGACACACGATGACTGGTGCGATCCCCGGCATGTTGCCGCCGTCCTGCGCCGGGTCGATCACCCCGCCGTTGCGGCCAACTGGGACATCATGCATCCGGTCAGGGTGTGCAACTACACGATGGATGAAGCCTTCGAGGTGCTGAAACCCTGGATACGGCATGTACACGTGCACGATGGCATGGGACCCGGGAAGGCGACGTTCAAGGCGATCGGGACCGGCGATATCGATCAAATGATGCCGATCGGCACTGGCGGCATCGATCATCGTCGCGCCCTCCAGTTGCTGCGGAGTATCGACTACCAGGGCGCCATCAGTGGTGAATGGATTCGATGGGAGCCGTACGAGGTCCACCTGCCGCGCGAAATCGCAACGCTCCGGAAATTCGAGGCTGAGCTTTCCTGATCCGATCGCTGACCGTTCATAATGATGGATACTGTGTGAACCCGTACTTTGGTACAGCGACGATCATGCTGAGCCCTGCGGGCAAGCCCAATCCACAAAGTGCAAGAACTAGAAGGTCCAGGAGTGCAGCAGGCTCAAGCCTGAGAAGCGAGAACTGTTCCTCCAACCCGGCGAGATGCGCTGCAAGAACGAAAGGTTAAAAAAGTACAGGCAATTGTACGGCAAAGATCCGGACCGATCGACCGGAAGGAGCCAGGTTCATCCGACCGGAAACAGTGTTTCTTGGTCGGTGCAGCCGGAAGACAATAGGTTACAGGGAATATTGTAAAAAGCGCGAAGCAATTTGACTATTAGCAAACAGTTTTTGAGCTTATGTTTCTTGCAGGAGACATCATGAACCAATTGATCATCGAGCAATCCGGAGAGGTCAAACGAGTCACTCTAAACCGGCTGGAGAAACGAAATGCCTTGAACCTTGAACTGGCAGGCGCCTTGAACGATATAGTCAGACAGTCGGAGTCTGATGGTACACGGCTTCTGGTTATCCGAGGCGAAGGAAAGGGCTTCTGTGCCGGTTTTGATTTCAGCACGCTGGAGGGCGCCTCCGCAGGAGATCTCCTGCTCCAGTTTGTCCGCATAGAACAGATGCTTCAGGCAATTGCGTCCGCATCCTCGCTACTTCGCCGGATACCCGCTCCATGATTCTCCGGGCTACCAGGCGTGATACGCGCTTCGAAGACATGCACGATCTTGTATTGTCAGCCTCCGCCCCCGATATCAAGGAAAGGATTGGCATATACCTCGAGTCAATAAAACCTGGCAATTCTCCGGGCTGATGGAGGAACAGGTGTTTCCGGGATGCTTCGGGGAGGAGTCATGCCGGTGTGCACGCAAGCGCTGGTAGTAAACCCTGCAGGGAATGTGTAAAGAGAACAAGCTCAAGAGGGTAGCTTCGCATTTTCTTGCAAGCCTGCTCTGATCCGATCGAAATGTGGCTAGAGCATCAACTCTTCATGTCTGCGCAAGAATTCGCTTCCCCTGGCTGAGGACCATCTGTGTAAATCGCTTGAGCAATGCCGAAGGTCGATTGCATCGATATCAATAGAGCGGTGTATCGAGCCTGCCTCGTGGATCAAGTTCCACGAGCCTTCCCGACTGTTTCTCCCTTGCGGCCTGCACCTCCGGAATCATCGCATAACCCAGTCCGAGCAAGGCTGCCTCATCCCGGCGATCCTTGCGGGAATACTTGATATGGTCGCCAACATCATGTTCGTCCTTGCCTCGAGTTCCGGGATGCTCTCAATTGTGGCGATCATCGTGTCCATCTATCCAGTGCCCCCGTATTTATGGCCCGATTGGTGTTCAAGGAGCGCATCACTCCCGCCCGGGGTATAGGTCTGGGGCTTTCCCTCGCGGGGCTGGTACTGATCAGCCTGAATTAGGGGTGGTGTGGGAACGAGGCTTTATGGATCTTTGCAGTTATTTCAATATTACTATTGCATGGACTCTCCGAGGTCGACTCCTGCCATCATTCCGCGCTGGGGGGGGAAGGTGCCGTCTGTATATCGATTATTGCATATTGACAGATCATTATAAGTCTATATAATAAAATAAATAAGCAATAGCAATAAAATGGTGTGGAAAATCGCTTGCCCAAAGCCGATAGTCTGGTTGTCCCTGCAGCCGCGCCGTGACCGGAGGAATGTATGAGCCTTGAAACCTGTTTTGCCCCTTACAGGGAGCGCATAGTCGGCATCGACACTGAAATGCGTCTTGCCGACGGCAGTTCCCGCCCGATAGTCTACGCGGACTGGACGGCATCGGGAAGGCTCTATCGTCCCATCGAGGAGTTCATGCTTCACGAGGTCGGACCGCTCGTAGCCAATACGCATACGGAGACTACCTACACAGGCGTCGCCATGACCCGGGCGTACCATCGCGCGAGGGAGATCATCCGGGAAAAAACAGGTGCCGGACCGGGAGACTCGCTCTTTTTCACTGGTGCCGGCATGACTGCGGCGATCAACAAGCTGCAGCGTCTGCTCGGACTCCGGGTGCCAGAAGGTTGCGTCCGAGAAAAGAAAGGCCTTCGTCCTCTCGTGCTCATTACTCACATGGAGCACCATTCCAACCAGATCACCTGGGAGGAATGCGACGTGGACGTGAGGATAGTGCCGCGCGACGAGCTCACCGGCTTGCCTGACCTCGAGTGGCAGGAGCGCATGCTCAAGGAAAATTCAGACCGGCCCATGCTTATCGGTGCGTTCACTGCCTGCTCCAACGTTACTGGCCTGCTCACGCCATATCGGAAGATGGCGGCGCTGATGCACAAATACGGCGGCTATTGCTTCGTTGACTTTGCTGCATCCGCCCCCTACGTAGAGATTGACATGCACCCGGCAGACCCTGCGGAGAAGCTCGACGCGATCAGCTTCTCGCCCCACAAGTTCCTCGGCGGGCCCGGCTCGTCGGGAATCCTGGTGCTCGCCAACTCGCTCTACCGCAACACCGTGCCCGACCAGCCGGGCGGCGGTACGGTGAAGTGGACGACGCCCTTCGGCACCCACGCCTACGTCGACGAGATCGAGGCGCGCGAGGATGGCGGAACCCCCGGTTTCCTCCAGGCGATCCGCGCGGCGCTTGCGATGGAACTCAAGGATGCCATGGGAATCGACAATATCCAGGAGCGCGAAGAAGAGCTCAAAGCTATTGTCGTAAACGAGTTTAAAACTGAAGGCGCGGTCAAGCTGCTCGAGGGGGGCAACATGAAGCGGCTAGGCATCCTGTCGCTCTACGCGCCAGGTGAGCACCATAACCTCATTGTTCGTCTGCTCAACGACCGTTTCGGTGTACAGACACGGGGTGGATGCAGCTGTGCCGGCACTTATGGCCACATACTCTTTGGCATCAAGAAGCCCGATTCGCTCCACATCACTGAAATGATCGATGCCTGCGACCTCTCCGAGAAGCCCGGCTGGGTGCGTGTCTCACTGCACCCGACGATGACAGACGCGGAGGCGGGATACGTCGGCCGCAGCGTTGTAGAGGTCATCCGTAATTACAAGGACTGGAGTTCAGGCTATGTATTCCACAAGGAATCTGGCGAGTTCGAGCCAAAGGACGGCGGAGTCCAGCCTCCGGATCTTCTGTCCCGCTTTAGCGCGCTCTGAAGTGGTGTAGGCAGTTCCTCGAACCTACGTACAGTCTTCCTGGTTTCTCGATTTTTCAGTCATTCTATTAGCTCGGCATAACTGCCTGTAATTTCCCATGGCTTCCCCCTGTACCCCATATTTTCAATTGACAAACGCTGAATTGTCGTTCATCATGTTGTACGATCGTACAATATATTCGACGTATGTTCAATGGAAAGTCAAGGAGGCCTTATGAATTCCAAGCCCCGATGGCGCAACATCATCCTTGCAGCAACACTGCCAGCGGTACTCGAGGTGATCTGGCAGATATACAATACCTATGTTCCAGTTTTCCTGCAGGCTGGCAATCCAGGTTTTGCTGACGCAATTCCCGGTACCCTCGGTTTTGGTCTTGGACCGGCACTTACCGGGGTAATCCTGGTATTCGACAATATTGCAGGCTTGTTCATCAGCCCGCTCGTGGGAGCCTGGAGTGATACCCTCCGCACACGCTGGGGAAGGCGCATGCCGTTCCTTCTCGTTGGCATTCCAGTAGCCATTGCCGCTGTCGTTGTAATCCCCCTCATTCCCATGGCAATAGATCCCGCTCTTAGCGGCAAAACTTCCGAACTCGGAGGTCTTCTGGTGCCGTTCATAATTTCACTGTTTGTCGTCCTCATTGCCTTTGCCATTGTCAGGCCTGTCGCGGATGTGCTGATGTTCGATATTACACCATCCAGCCATAGGACAAGCGCTAATGGAATCGCCGGCGCCATAGCCGGTTTTTTGGTTGTGGCTGTTGCCCTCGGTGGCGCCGCACTCTACGGAATCTATGGTCCCCTGCCGTTCTGGCTGGCTGCCGGATTTGCCGCCATCATCCTCGTGTTTGTCCGGCTCTGGATCAAGGAACCCGAGAGCCTTACCAGCGCAAAGGAGTTGGCAGGCGAGGCTTTCAACTTCAAAGGCATTGTGCTGTTCTTTAAAAGATTGCCCAAAGAGAATGCGAAAAGCCTGGTGTTTCTTCTCCTTTCAAATTTTATGGCGTATGTAGCGCTGGCTCAGATGCAGGCTTTTCTGACCTCCTATGGTGTGTTCGGGCTTGGCATGGAAATGTCGGCGGCTGCCATGCTGGTTGCCATACCCGCCATCACGTACATGGTAGTGGCCGTGCCAGCTGGAATGCTCGCGCGCAAGACCGGGCGCAAGATGACGCAGTACATCGGTATACTCGGCTTCGCCGCTGGAGCCCTGGTAATCTGGCTCTTGCCTACCTCAACCGGCTTGATGGCAGGCCTGGCTGTTTGCGGTATCATGTGGCCCATCGCCAACGTCAACCATGTCATCATGGTGGTAGATTCCGCGCCGGTAGAAAGCCTCATGGGCTCATATACCGGTATCAGGCAAATATCGGTGACACTTGGATTCATCGTGGGACCGGTGCTGGGCGGAACGCTGGTCGAGGCATTCGGCAATGATTTCCGGCTTATCTGGCTGGTGATGGTTCTGTTCCTGGTCATGGCCGCACTGTTCATGATTCCCGTTACCAAGGGTGAAGCGAAGATTGAAGCAAACGCCTAGTCTGCCAGAAAGGGATAACTTGATGCCTTTTCCTGCCAAGAACCGTATAGCACCCGCCTGGCGGGGTGCAGAAACCACTTCACTCTTCGTCACGATGCGGGATGGCATCAAGCTGGCCGTGGATCTGTCCCTTCCGTTTGGTATGCAGGCGGGTACAAAGATGCCCGCCCTCGTCGCGGCTACCCGTTACTGGCGGGCGCGCGAGCTGCGCTGGCCGTTTTCGCTGTTCATAAAAGAACCGGACGGTGCCCGGGACTTCTTCACAGCGCGGGGTTGGGCCCTGCTCAGGGTGGACATGCGCGGCACAGGCGCTTCGTTTGGCACGCAGCCTCATCCCTGGCCCGCTACCGACCTCGGCGATCTGGAGGATCTTGCCAGATGGGTCGTAGCGCAGGCCTGGAGCGATGGCAGCCTCTGTGCCTTTGGCAATTCCTACCAGGCCACCACCGCGGCATTGCTCTGCGCGACAGGGCATCCGGGCGTCCGTTCGGCACTTGTGCGTTTTACCGAATACGATGTGTACGCCGATATAGCCTTCCCGGGGGGCGTGCCCAACGAGTTCATACTCCGGAACTGGTCTGCTGCCAACAATGCTCTGGATTCAAACAGGCTCCCTGCCGGGAGCCCGCTTCTGGAAAGGATGCTGGTTAAAGGTGTGAAGCCGGTATCCAGAAGCGCCCTTCCTGCCGCGGTATCGGAACATCTCCGGAACGGACGTGTAGAGGATGCGCTTGATACCGTTACCTTCCGTGACGATAAAGCTCCTGGGCTCGGAGTCAGCCTCGACGAGGTGAGCCTCATGAACCGGCCATCCAGAACGCCCATCGACGCATGGGGAGGCTGGTACGACTCTGCTACCGCTGACGCGGTAATCAGACGCTTTGTGGAAACTGAAACCCCGATGCGCGGTGTGATCGGGCCATGGAACCATGGAGGAAAGCAGCATGTTGGTTCTAAGAGCAATGCCTTCCCTGTAGGGGAGCAAATGCTCGAAGCGCTCGGCACGTTCATCGAACCGCCCGCAGGAAAAGTTCTCCATTACTGGACCGTTGACGAAGAAGCGTGGAAAGAGACCGCGGTGTGGCCCCCGGCGGGCAGTTCGACGCGGACCTTGTTCCCCGCCGGCAACGGTGTCCTCTCAGGAACTAAAGCCTCTCCGGTTACCGTTGAGTGGAGTGTGGATTTCAACGCGACAACAGGTACCAGCAACCGCTGGCAGACTGAGCTCGACCAAAGACCAGTCCGTTATCCCACTTTTGGCGGACGGCTTTCATTTACAAGCACCCCGTTTCAATCCGACATCGAGGTGACTGGGTATCCACGATTGACCCTCGCACTCTCCTCCACCCATGAAGACGGTGCCGTCTTCGCCTATCTGGAGGAGCTGGACGCAGACGGCAAGGCGCAGTATCTGACTGAAGGAATGCTGCGGTTCGTCCACCATAAGCTGATTCCGGCGGGATCAGGAATTGCGAAGGTGGGACCGGCTTCCATTCATTCGTTTTTAAGGAATGACGCCATTCCGATCGTCCCTGATAATGTCATGTCGGTATCACTTATTCTGCAACCGATTTCAGTGCTGTTGAAAACGAATTCGAGGCTGCGGCTGTCTATCGCCGGGGCCGATCGAGAAACGTTCGCCCGCATACCTGCAGCTGGCGACCCCGCGTGGAAGATCTACCTTGGCGGGGATTCCTCGTCTCTTGAAATTCCTGTGGTGGAGGGACAATGACCATGTTTCCCGGATACCCCCAACCGTCCGCCCGGATAGGCATCGTCGGACTTGCCTTCGATGGCAACTCTTCCTGGAAACAGGGCGCAGCATCGGCTCCCTCCAGGATACGCGAGGCATTTTTCAAGCCATCATCCAATCTCTGGACTGAATCCGGCGTAGATCTCGGCTCTCCGGGTATATTTACGGATGTGGGTGACATTGTATCCACTCCCGGATCCATGAACGCTGACACTCTTGAGGCTGCCGGCAGGCTGCATGGGGAAGGCTTCAAGGTCATCGCACTCGGCGGCGATCATTCGGTGTCTACCCCGCTGGTTCACGCTGCCTCGGAACGCCATGGCCTACTTTCAATAATTCACTTCGACGCCCACCCCGACCTGTACGATAATTTTGAAGGTAATCCTGAATCGCACGCCAGCCCTTTCGCCCGTATAATGGAAAACGGCTGGGCTTGCAGACTTGTCCAGGTTGGCATCAGGACGATGAATAGACATCAGCAGGACCAAGCACGACGCTTCAACGTAGAAGTGTTCGGACCGGATGACCTGGAAGCATTCCAGCGGCTTGTATTCGACGGTCCTGTCTATATTAGTCTCGATATGGATTGCCTTGACCCATCCTGCGCACCGGGTGTCTCCCACCAGGAACCGGGTGGGTGCACGACACGGGAAATCGTGCGCATAATTAAAAAACTCCATGCGAATGTAGTAGCAGCGGACATAGTCGAATACAATCCTGCCGAAGACCTGAACGGAATGACGGCGATGGTCGCCGCAAAGTTCTTCAAGGAAATTTCTGCGAAGATGCTGGAATACGAGATTTGAAAGGGACTGAGATTATGACTGAATCGAAAAACACCAAGAAGCCTGCTAGTTTCATAGAAGAAGCTAGACGAAAGCAGATTGTCGAATCTGCCCTCCGCACGATAGCGGAAAAAGGGTACAGCAAGACGTCTTTCGCGGAAATAGCCAAGGAACTGGGTATTACCAAAGGACTTATCGCTTATCACTTCGAAGGCAAGCAGGATCTATTCCTTTCCATAATCGACGCGATCATCGATGGGCAGGCTCGTCATATTGCCGACAGGCTTGAAGGCAAGGATGGCGCGGTAGACATGCTCCGCGCCTATATCGAGGCAAGCTTCGAGTACATTGTGGAGAACAGGGCCAAGGCTGTTGCGCTGGTGGACCTTTGGGGAAGCTTCACGAGCGCAGATGAAAAGCGAGCCTTCAATGCAAGGGCCTACGGACCTTGCAGTAATATTCTCCGCGGTATTTTCGAGCAGGGGCAACGAGATGGAGCATTCCGTGCTTTCAATCCACGCACGATGACGCATGTCCTCCAGGGTGCCATAGACGGCGTGATGCTGCAGTTCGTGTTCAACCCCGAAGGCATCGATATGGACGATTGCGCACGCGGCACGCTTGAATTGATCATGGGTGCGGCCCTTAGTAAATGATCCCGCTTTAATACATCCAGTTAGACTAGTACACGAACCAAAGGAGACATTGTAATGATTGATACTTTGAATATTGAAAGTATTGTTGCAGGAGCGCTCAAGGACTGGGGCATTCCCGGTGCCGGTGTATCAGTTTATTCAGGTGGAGAATCCTATTCAAAGGGTTTCGGCTCTACCACGGCTGGTTTGCCGGATGCGGTTGACGCTGACACGGTATTTGGTCTCGGCTCGACGACGAAGGCTTTTACATCTCTGGCGATTGGTATGCTCGTGGATGAAGGAAAAGTCACATGGGATGATCCGATACGCAAACACCTGCCCTGGTTCCAGCTGGAAGACGAGTGGGTCGCGGAGCACGCGACCATACGGGATGTCTTGTGCCATCGCATGGGGCTGGAGAGGGCGCAGAGAATTTATTATCACGGAGGCTATACCCAGCGCCAACTCGTCGAGCGCATGCGGTACCTCAAGGCCGATCGGGGGTTTCGTGCGTCCTTTGCCTACACCAACCAGAATTTCGGTATAGCCGGACTCGTCATCGAGGCTGCCAGCGGAATGAGCTGGGATGATTTTGTCACTAAGAGAATTTTCCAGCCCCTTGGTATGACGAGGACGGGAGCCGGCTGGAATGTGGTGTCAAGCTGGCCTAATCTTGCCTCACCGCATGCCGTGGTCAATGACCGCCTTCCAGCCGGGGTCCGGATGCTGGGTGAATTCAAACCGGTACGCCGTTTCGACCTCAGCCACGAGCCAGCTGGCTCGATACACTCGACGGCTGCCGACCTTGCTCGCTGGGTTGCATTTCTGACGGGCGGCGGCGCTCCGCTTGTCAAACCGGAAACGTTTGTGGAGATACTCTCTCCACAGAACATCATGAATGACCTGGGCCGATCGGAACTGGCCCCGCTGTGGTATTTGCAGCCGGGAATCAATTTCTGGACCTATGCGATGGGCTGGTGGGCATTTGATTACCGGGGAGAAAAGATCATGATGCACGGCGGACAGATGCCAGGCTTTAATTCGATGGTCGCGTTTTTGCCGGAGCGTAAGGCGGGCTTCTCGCTTACAATCAATGTGCACCAGAGTCTCGCCCACGCCGCAGTTTTCTTTGCGTTTGCCGATATCATCATCGGCGGAAAACCGACTCGCGAATGGAGTGGACAGTTCCGTGATGTAGCCAAGGCTTACATCACGGAAGTCGGAGCCGCCGAAGAAAAAAGCAGGGCAGCTTTACCCAGAGATAAAAGCCCGGCCCAACCGCTAGCAGCTTATGCCGGCACCTTTGTCAACAATCTATACGGCAGCCTGGACATACGAATGTCGGGTGAGCAGCTGCAACTGGCGTACGGCAACTCCACGGGCGTTCTGGACTCACTTGGCGGAGACCGGTGGATGATACGCTGGGACTACGTGGGCATTATTGAAGACTGTCAGATTGTCTATGGCGATGGCGGGGCTTCGATTTTCCTGGAGCATGATCATGCGACGTACCGGCGTAATTGAGGGACAGCAATGAATTCACGTGAACGGGTATTCGCGGCGTTGCACCATGAGGTGCCGGACAGGGTGCCCCGCTTCGAGGTATGGATAGACGCATTGTACGAGGAGCTTGGGCTCACTGATCCGTACAGTGCCTACGCGGAGCTGGGACAGGACGGCGTTCTTCTGCCTTCCCGGGGGCCGGCGGAGAGCAATGCCTGGAAGGATGGAGTGGACGAGTGGGGCAGGGTCTGGAAACGGGGCATGTACTCCCACGGGGTCGTGGATACTCCGGAAGATATTATACGGTATAGAACCAATCCCGAATACGCGCTTCGATTCTTCGACCCTGCGGCAGTGGATACAGTACGCAAAGGATATCCCGATCACTGCCATTTTTTTGGAACGCATATCGGGCCATTCATGAATTCGTATATGGCCATGGGGCTCGATGCGTTCTGTCTGAGGATAGCCACCGACCCACCTTTCATTCACGCGCTCATGGATGACCGCACCGAATGGGCCATCGCTGTTTTTTCCAGGGCGGTGGAACTCGGCGCCGAGCTGATTGTCATGGGCGACGATGCCGCGCACGGGGGCGGTCCTATCGTGTCACCCGAAATGTGGCGCGAGTTCGTGTTGCCGTATCACCGTCGCATCGTCGAAGCCCTTGGCGTTCCGGTAATCTGGCACTCTGACGGCAACACGTACAAGCTGCTGCCTATGGCGGTGGAAGCCGGTTTTACGGGGATACACGGCCTTGAACCCTGGTCCATGTCGCTTGCCGGGGTACGGGCGGAATTCGGCAACCGTCTGACTCTGATGGGCAACACGGACGTGAGGCTGCTATGCACGGTAGACCAGGAGTCGGCGCGCGCCGAAGTTCGCCGGTGCCACATCGAGGGCGGCAATGGTTCATATATGCTTTCAACATGCAACAGCATATTCCCGGGCATGAATCCCTATACAGTGAGGGAATATTTCCGTTATTCCCGTGAGTTGGCGGAATGAGCCCGGCTGACCGCATACTGCAGTTTTTCGATGGGGTATCTGCCATCCCCCGGTGCACAGGTAACGAAGAGGGGATACGCGTCTGGCTTGGACAGTGGGCACAGTTGCACAGCTTTGCTCACGAAGTCGATGCTGCGGGCAACCTCGTCATTCGAGTGCCTGCGAGCATCGGGTACGAAGACCACGCGACGGTAATCCTGCAGGGGCACCTCGACATGGTCTGCCAGAAGACTGACGATTCCACCCACGATTTTTCGCGCGATCCCATCCGGTGTATCAGGGACGGTGACTGGCTGCGGGCGGACAGGACAACGCTTGGTGCGGACAACGGCATTGCGATAGCCCTGATGATGGCCTTGACTGAAGATGCTTCTGCCGTGCATCCGCCGCTCGAATTGTTGTTGACGGTGTCGGAAGAGCAGGGTGTCGTCGGTGCAGACAACCTTGATCCTGCGCTTGTTTCAGGTAAGACGCTGCTAAACCTTGATTCCGAACAGGAAGGAATCTTTACCGTAGGATGCGCGGGAGGAGTCAGCGTCAATATCAATCTACCGGTCAGCCGGGAAGTCTCAAGAGACGACGAAATTGTTTTTGAAGTGAAGATCGACGGGTTGCTGGGGGGCCATTCGGCTGAGGATATAAACAAACGTCGCGCCAATGCAAACGTACTCATCGCCCGCATCCTTGATGAACTGGGAAGGGCCTGTGGCATCAGGTTGTCGACCATGGCCGGCGGAACGGCGCGTAACGCGATACCACGGAAGGCTGTTTCCGTTTTTGTATGCCCGGTTCAGCAGTCGCTTGCCTGTCGCGAAGCATTTAGAGCAATGGCCGCCGACTTGCTGAACGAATACCGCGATGACGAGCCCGCCATTGCGGTTGAGATGAAGGAACTTGAAAGCCAGCCCATTGAAGTCATCAGCCGCTCTCAGACGATGGTTGTAACAAGGCTGATCGTTTCGCTGCCCAACGGCGTCGCGTCCATGTCTGGAGAAATACCGGGTTTTGTGGAAACATCAAACAACATTGGCGTAGTCGAATTAT
>JFJP01034964.1_pt1 | contig 14724 bp, 10 predicted proteins | sample 431651 | NCBI WGS metagenome assembly JFJP01 (sample SAMN02602958, study PRJNA72255) | Microbial mat metagenome, whole genome shotgun sequencing project. | biome: fresh water; feature: sink hole; material: water; isolation source: purple microbial (photo- and chemosynthetic) mats found in...
CACGGGGATGGCCTCGTTGACGGCGTGCATGCTGGCGCGCTCTGCCTTTGACAGCGTGAACGGCGAGAACCGGTACACGCTGCCCGACACCCCGGAATAGTGGCGCGCGTCCGTGCCGCCGAGCACGATGTACGGCGCCATGATGGCCTCGGGGTACACCTCGGCTATGGTCGCCGCGAGCAGGTCAAAACGCGCGCCTGACAGTTCCGACACTGGCGAAGGCTCGCCTGGATGCAGCACCCGCACTACCACGAGCGGATCTGCTATCGTATTCCGGATGCGTTCCATGGCGGATTCAACGCTGTCGCCTATCGCAAGGCGTACATTGACGACGGCTTTGGCGACCGCAGGCAGCACATTTGCGGCCTGCGAGCCTTCAAGCATGGTGACCACGGTGGTGGTGCGGCATATCGCGTTCAGTTCGCCGCCAGAACTACTGAAAACCCTGAGCAGCAACGGCTCGAACAGCCACAGATTGGCGAACACCAGGCGCAGGCCAAACGAGGCGTGCGGGCCGAGTTGCCTGAACATTGCCCGGGTAGCAGCCGGAAAGCGCGCTGGAAAGGGCTTGTGCTCGAGGCGCATGATGGCGCGGGCGAGGCGCCATGAAGCCCCCCTGCGGGGAGGCGTCGACGAATGCCCGCCGGGGCTCAGTACCGAGAGTTCTATGTCGGTGACGCCTTTCTCCGCGACGCCGACCATGGCCAGCGGTCTGGAGACCCCGGGGAATACGCCCTCGACCACAGCGCCCCCCTCGTCGAGCACGAGGCCTGGCTTGATTCCCTTTTCAGCAAGATAGCGTACGATGGACGGCGCACCGTCACCACCGGTCTCCTCATCGTGGCCAAACGACAGGTACACGTCACGTTCCGGTGTAAAACCACTTTTCAGGAGAGTCTCCACGGCCTCGAAGGCACAGACGAGGGTGCACTTGGTATCGATGCTGCCACGTCCCCAGACCTTGTTTTCGTGGATATCACCCGAGAAGGGGGGACGTATCCAGCCCTCGTCGCCGGCGGGCACCACGTCGTAGTGCGACATGAGCACCAGCGGTTCGCCGGCCTGCCGCCCCTTCCAGCGGTAGAGCATGGAATGACCGGCTATGAGTGCCAGATCCAGGACCCGGTGCGATTCGGGGTAAAGGGCGGGCAGAAGCTTCCTGAACGCCTCGAATTCCCGGGGATCCCAGCCTGCAGGATCGCGGCTGGACACAGTTTTTTTCTGTATCAGGGCCGAGAGCCGTGCTGCTGCTCCCGCTGCATCGACGACATCGGCGGTGGCACTGTTGCCGGCAGCGGCCTTTGCCGGTTTCATCGTGATGGTCCTGAAAAGCAGGACGGCGACGACCAGGGCCAGAAACCCCAGCACAAGCAGTGTCGAAGTCATACCAGCTTCCTCGTGTACAGGATTCGTGCGACACCTATCGATACGATGGCGCCGGCCGGAATGAGGATGCCGACAGGCAGGGTCGGAATGGCGACGAACAGGCCTATCATAAGCACCAGCGGTGCTATGGAGATTTTCCAGTTCCTTGAAATGAAAACAACACCGAGAGCACCGAACAGCGCCGGCAGCAGGTTGGCGAATGCGGGCTTGAGGGCTGGCGACTCGAGTATGGGCAGCAGGTACGACATCATGAGCACGCCGGTTACCAGCACCACATTGGTCACCAGCGAGGATGCACCGATCGCGAGTGTCGATATGATCTCGCCTTCCTTGGTGGACGGCTCGACGCCGGCCTGCTGCATGGCAGAAATGGCCGCCGGCACCTTGAGGTTGCTCAGGTTTCCCGTTACAAAGCCAAGGTAGGAACCGCCTGAGCCCAGCATGGGTGTGTAGGTGATCACTTCTATGATGGCGATAGGCCAGAAAACCATCATCGTCGGCAGGAGCCCCGCGATAAGCTTGCCCAGCGGTGGCCATACGCCAAAATACAGAGAAATGGCCAGCGGTACGCCCTGGGTGATGATGATGGCAGCAATCATCCAGATCCTGCCATTGCGATGGATCGTTTCTTCATAGGTCCTGTAGTTTTTGACAGGCGCGTTCACAGGGATCCTCCCTTGCTGGCCAGACTGTAGAGTGCTGCTACGGTCATGCCCGCGATCATGCTGACCGGCATTGCGAAGTTCTCCAGTTTTGCCAGGCCGGCTTTCTTTATAAGAAGCCCGAACAGAGCCATTACGGCAGCCGACGACAGCAGTGTCAGTATCGAGATAAGCCCCCCGGCGAGCGAACTGCCGAGGAAGGCAGAAATCAGGCCCATGAACATGGCGCTGATGAGCAACCCTGCCCATGCGGTGTCCTTGAGCTGAGCCTTGTGAATGCCCGACTGGATGCGCTTGGTAAACAGCGTTATCAGTATCATCGCAAACACAGAACCGAGTGACATGGCCCAGGCTATTGCCGAGAATACCGTGGGATCGGTAATCGAATTCTTTATCGAGGTGCCAAAGGCCTGGGCCGCGGTCTCGGCGGCGGGTAGTTCGTAGGTTATGGCACCGACAACGCTCAGGCGTATCCATGGCAGCGGCAAGCCCAGGGCCCCCGCGAGCGTCAGCACCGCCAGCAGTATCGCTATGGAGGGAACCACCGAGAATACGCTGGAACCTATGAGGGCCTTCTTCATCGTCGCGGCTGAAATGCCGAGTCTGGTGCCTTCCTTCCATGCGTTGATTATGAAGACAAGGCTTTGCACGGTTACGAAGAGTGCAATGAACGCACCAAGGGCGAACATGAAGGGACTGTTGCGGATATCTGCCATGCGGAGGTCTCCTTTATTGAAGGTAGGATTAGAACCCCCGCCGGGTACCGCTGTCAATAAAAATCGGGCCAGGTTTTTCATTCCGGTAGTGCTCTTGTGGTATACTTGACGGATACACTTGCCGGATACAATCGATTTTCGAGGAGCAACCATGGCACGCGTTCAACTACGCCTCGTACCAACCGTCTTGCTGTGCGCGCTGGCACTCGTTACCCCTCCCGCCTTTGGCCAATCAATACCCGAAGCGGCCCTCTGGGCAGGGTTTTCTAAAACAACAGGAAAAAAGATCGGCACGTTCGAGGTTTCGAGCCTTTCGGGGTCGCGACTCGACAGGACTATGACCGATACCGCTCCGGTACTCTTCCATGTATGGTCCAGCGCCCGGGATCCTGGAGGAGAAGGACCCGTTCTGGTTGCCGCGCTTCAGAAAGCCATCCCGGGGGCGGCAATATTCGCCATAAGCGCCGATCCTGCCTCAAAAACGAGCAACCTCATTGCCAGATCGGGGATCGGAAGCGCCAATGCGGTGAGTGATGCCCAGACGCTGGTCAGGGCACTCGGCAGCCCCTCGGCTCCAGCCTGGATCTTCGTTGCGCCTGGTGGCGAGATCGTAGCGTACCGGCTGGGCCGCCTGGAATCCGGGCTGGACGGCGTCAAGGCACTCTTCAAGGCCTATACGCGGGAAACTGTTGCCAGCGACAAACCCGGCCCCACTGAATGGTCAACCAGTGCAGCCCCGGGCACTGCTTCAGTACCAGCGCCGCTCACGGTTGCCGGCCTGGCGGCACTCAATGAGGGTGTCGCTGATTCAAGCTTCGCACAGGCCATCGAAGTGGAAATAGTTGCCGAACTCAACCTTGCGCGGACGCAACCGCAACAGTATGTAGAAATTCTGCGCACATATAGAAAATTCATCCGCGGCAACTATTTTGAACGCCCCGGGGAGATTACCGTCGTGCTCAACGAAGGAACAAAGGCCGTAGACGAAGCGATAGCCTTCCTGGAGCGCCAGAGACCACTCCCGCCGCTTGCCCTCTCCAGAGGTCTAAGCCTTGCCGCCAGGGATCATGCCAGAGACCAGGGCGTGACAGGCCAGACCGGCCATTCAGGCTCCGACCGCAGCACGATGGCGCAGCGCATCGAGCGTTATGGGGAATGGCAGAAAACCGCGGGAGAGAACATAGCGTACGGGGGCGAATCGGCCCGGGACGTCGTCATCCAGCTGATCGTCGATGACGGTGTGCCGTCCCGGGGGCACCGCACGAACATTTTCAATGCCAGCTTCCTGGTTGTCGGGGTGGCCTTTGACAAGCACCCCGGGTACAGGACCATCTGCGTGCAGGATTTTGCCGGCGGCTATACAGAACGCTGATCCACCGTCGCCATCCCCCTGCTCATCGCCATAGCCTTGTGCCAGGCCGACAGGATGCGCTTTATCCGTTCGTCCATATCACCGTTCACGGCCATGCGCGCAGGTTCGGCAAAACGCCAGGCTACCGACTCCTCCACACCGCGCGCCAGCGGTATGGTCGTCCTGAAATCCGGAACCAGCCGCCTGAGCTTGGAACAATCGAACAATGAACTGTAAGCCTTGTCGCCCAGGAGCCGCTCGCCCATCGCGGCGTCTACCGCTGCGATGAATTCCGATGGAATATGGACTATCCGGGCTTCGACACCCAGCGCATCGGCGACTATCCGGTGGATCGCATCCCAGGTATGCACGTCATCGCCGGTGATCGTGAACGCCTCGCCCAAAGCCTCGGGTCTGCCGAGCAGACCGGCAAGGCCGACGGCAAAATCACGAGCGTGCGTCAGGGTCCAGAGTGACTGTCCATCGCCCGGTACAATGATCTCCCTGCCCTCGAGCATCCTCGCCGCTACGGTAAAGTCCGATGATACGAAGGCGGTGGGAATCCAGGAATGACCATAGGTATGCGAAGGCCGCACTATGGTTACCGGAAAACCCCGATCATGGAAAGCGCCCATAAAGAGACGTTCGCAGGCAATCTTGTCTCTGGCATAGGGCCAGAATGGGTTGCAGAGCGGTGTCTTCTCGTCGATGACGTGGCTTCGGGGAGGTTTCTCGTACACGGAAGCGCTCGAGATGAAGACATACTGTCCTGTTCGTCCCAGAAAGGAATCAATGGCTTCCGCAGCACGTTCCGGCTGATAACAGAGGAAATCAACGACGGCGTCAAAATTCATGCCCCTGGTAGCCTGAGCTACCGATGCGGGATCACCGGCATCGGCTATGAGTGCCGCAGCTCCGGCAGACGGCACGCTGTTGCCACGCGTCAATATATATACTTCCATGCCACGCGCAATGGCGGTCGCGGCGAAATCCGAAGAAATGTTGCCAGTGCCACCAATGATGAGTACACGCATGCAAAGCCTCCATCAGTATCATTATAATTGACAATTACTGATATATCAGTCTAACATCAGTGTATGGGCAACATCAGGAACATGACTGACACTGCGACCAGAAACCGTGATGACTCCGGAGAAGATACACGGTTGCCTCCACTCCGCGAACAGGTATACGCCTGTCTGAAGCAGAAACTCAATGACGGCGCTCTGAAACCGGGTGTATTCCTAGACCTGAATGCCCTGGGCAAGGATCTTGGTCTTTCACGCACACCGCTCCGGGATGCCCTGCTGCGGCTGGAGGCAGAAGGATTCGTTACAATCCATGCCAGGCGTGGAGTGGTTGTCAATGTTCTTGACATAAACACGATACGCAACTCGTACCAGATCCTCGGTTCGCTCGAAGCCGCTGCCATCAAGGAAGCGGCAGCAATATTCTCCATGGGAGACGCCGGGCGCATGCTTGCCCTCAACGATCGCATGCGCCAGTCACTGTCCCGCAATGACTTTGAAGATTATTACGAAGCCAACCTCGCGTTCCATGACGTGTACCTGTCCATGAGTGCCAACACCGAACTCAGGCGCATGGTCAAAATCCTCAAGGAGCGCCTGTACGACTTTCCAAGGCTGGAGGGTTATCTGAGCCAGTGGGAACTCGCGAGCATAGAGGAACATGCCGAACTGGCCCGCTACATGCGCAACGCAGACTATGAGAATGCTGCGAGTTATGCCAGGGACGTGCACTGGTCATTCGAGGTCCAGAAACCCTTCATCATGGACTATTACTTTGCCAGGGAAGCGGCACAAGGAGGCTCAGGATTATGAAAATTATTTTAAATACATTCCGATGTTTATTGACGTTTCAGGAGGCAACATATGACAGAACGCATTGCCAGGCTTCGCTCGCAGAGCATGAACACGAAGCCCCGGGTAGACGCTGAACGCGCGCTCATAGTAACCGAAGCCTACAAAACAATGGCTCCGGATCTGCCTGCCTCCATGCAGCGCGCACTCGCCTTCAAGGCGATCTGCGAACGCAAGTCAGTCTATATCGGCAGCGAAGACCTCATTGTAGGCGAGCGGGGAAGCGGTCCCAAAATTACTTCGACCTTTCCGGAACTGACCTGCCACAGCGTCGAAGACCTCCAGACGCTGCGATCCAGACCCATGACCAGCTACGATGTGGATGATGCGACCATAGAAGCCTACCGGACGACCGTGATACCGTACTGGCGTGGCAAATGTGTGCGTGACCGGGCGTTCTCCTCCCTGCCCGCAGAATGGCTTGCGCTCTACGAGGCCGGCGTCTTTACCGAGTTCATGGAACAGCGAGCTGCAGGACATACCGCCCTGGACGGCCTCCTGTACCACAAGGGACTGCGGTCCATAAAGGCTGACGTAGCCGCATCAAAGGCCCGTATCGGTTCCGACGATCCGCGCCGGGACGAAAAACTGGCAGAACTTGACGCGATGTCCATAGCCTGCGATGCCGCGACAACCCTCGCGGAGCGCCATGCTGAAAAAGCGGCGGCCATGGCAAAATCCGAGAAAAACCATGAGCGCGCGATAGAACTCCTTGAAATAGCAGAAGCCTGCCGACGTGTGCCGGCCGAAGCGCCGCGAACCTTTCACGAGGCACTGCAGGCGTACTGGTTTGTACACCTGGGGACGGTGACCGAGCTCAACGGCTGGGACGCCATGAGTCCCGGCCATCTGGACCAGCACCTCGCCCCGTTTTACGAACGGGATCTAGCTGAAGGGCGCCTCACCAGGGAACGCGCCAGGGAGCTCATCTCTTCGTTCTGGATCAAAGTAAACAACACACCCGCGCCCCCCAAGGTTGGTGTCACGGCGGCGGAATCAGGTACCTACAACGACTTTACCAACATCAATCTGGGCGGACTTACGGCAGATGGTCGCGATGGCTCAAGCGAAGTAACGCTGATAACGCTGGAAGTGCTCGAGGAACTCAGGCTGCTGCAGCCACAGGCCAACCTGCAGGTATCATCCTGCACACCTGACCGGATTCTGGATGCAGCCAGCAAGGTCATCCGTGAAGGCATGGGCTACCCGTCCCTGTTCAATGCCGACGAGGTTACGCTGGCCCAGGTGGCGGCCGGCAAGAGCCTGCACGACGCCCGGGAAGGTGGCACGAGCGGCTGCGTAGAGACTGGCTGCTTTGGCAAGGAAGCCTACATACTGCATGGCTACCTCAATGGTCCCAAGCTGCTGGAACTGGCGCTCAACGATGGCGTCGACGCGATGACGGGCAAACTGATAGGGCTCCGTACCGGCAAGCCGGAAGACTTTGCGTCGCTGGAGGAGCTGTTTGCGGCATGGGAAAAGCAGCTGGCGTACGCGGTGGACTGGAAAGTCCGCATCGATGGCTACCTCGACGACATCTACGGTACGACGACCCCGGCGCCCTTCCTGTCGCTGTACATAGCCGATTGCGTCGGTCGCGGCCTGGACTACTACCGCGGAGGCGCACGCTACAACACCGACTACATCCAGTGCACCGGACTCGGAACGGTCACAGATTCGCTCTCGGTTATCGCAACCCACGTTTTTGGATCCAGAAAAGCGACTATTGGCGAGCTCCGGTCGGCATTGTCCGCCAACTGGGAGGGCCATGACGTGCTGCGCGCGCTGGCGAAACACAAGACTCCGCTGTTCGGCAACGACGACGACGTGGCTGATGAACTGGCCAGGCGTGTCTTCGAAGCCTTCATGAATGCAGTCGAGGGTGGCGATACACCGCGTCTCGCCAGGCGCGGAGCACCTTACCGCGCAAACTTCCTGTCCACCACCTGCCACGTGTATTTCGGCGGCAAGACAGGGGCTTCTCCTGACGGCCGAAGAGCCACGGAGCCGTTGTCGGACGGCACGAGCCCGTCACATGGCGCGGACAAGGCCGGCCCCACCGCCGTGATGAACAGCCTGGGCAAACTGGATCAGGCCAGGACGGGCGGCACCCTGCTCAACCAGCGCTTCTCGCCGAGCGCGCTGGCGGGCGACGCAGGACCAAAGAAGCTGTCGGCACTGGTGCGGGGGTATTTCAAGCAGGGTGGCCATCACGTACAGTTCAACGTCGTAGACGAGGCTACACTGCGCGCAGCCAGGAAGCAGCCTGGCGAATACAAGAACCTGCTCGTTCGCGTGGCCGGTTATTCCGACTATTTCGTAGACCTTGACGAGCGCCACCAGGACGAGATCATCTCCCGGACTGCGCACGGAGCAGTCTGACAGGCACTGGTTCTGCACACGGCTGAGTTCAGCGCGCAAGCGACGCGATGGCGTCCGCGGCTTTGCTCCAAGGTGCGGATATGGATTGGGCACAGCCAACCCTGTGGCCTGATGAACTAGTCCCGAAAACTGGCCGTCCGCCGCCTTGAGCTTTTCATTGTACTCCTTGCTGCCCGACGGCTGGTAGCGGAGGTAAGCGTGCTCTCGCAGCAACCGCACGATACTGCAGGTTTCAGCGGCAAGCTCGCTCCTCGTCATCGGGTTCCCCGATTATCTGGTGACTATACGGGCAAAACGTTTCTTGCCAGCGCGCAGCACCAGTTCACCTTCAGAATCGAGCCTGTCGGATCCCACCGACGCCTTTTCGTCGCTCCACACGGCCTCGCCCACCACAGCGCCGCCTTGCTGCACCAGCCGCCTCGCCTCGCTCTTCGTGGGAGCAAGCCCGGCGTCCACGAACAGGTCCAGCACCGGGTAGCCTGAGTCGAAGCGGGCCCGGGACAGTTTTGCGGTCGGCATGGCTGTCTTGTCGCCACCGCCACCGCCACCGAACGCCGCCTGAGCCCCGGCAAGCGCCTTGTCGGCTTCATCCTTGCCATGTATGACCGCCGTTACTTCCCAGGCGAGTCGTTGCTTGGCGGCATTGATGTCGCAACCGGGAGCCGCCAGAGCGCGGCACTCGTCAGCCGGCAGGAACGTGAACATAAGAAGGAACTTGAGCACATCCGCGTCAGCGACGTTGCGCCAGTACTGGAAGAACTCGTACGGGCTGGTCATGGTCGGGTCGAGGAACAGGGCACCCTTCTCGGTTTTACCCATCTTCTTGCCGTCACTGGTCATGACAAGCGGGAATGTGAGGCCGAACGCCTCGGCACCTTCGACGCGACGTATCAGTTCCATGCCCGCGACGATGTTGCCCCACTGGTCGTCACCGCCTATCTGAAGACGGCAGCCGTGGCGCTTGTACAACTGCAGGAAGTCGAAGCTCTGCAGGAGCTGGTAGTTGAACTCGATGAATGACAGGCCGGTCTCCAGCCTGCTCTTGTACGCGTCAAAAGTGAGCATGCGGTTGACCGAGAAGTGCCGGCCGATGTCGCGGAGGAACTCGATATAGTTGAGGTCGGCCAGCCAGTCCTTGTTGTTCGCCGCAAAACTGGTTTTGCCGTCAAATCCGACGAAACGGTCAAGCTGCTTGCGGAACAGCTCTGCGTTGGCGTCGATAGCCTCGTAGGAGATCATCTTGCGCATCTCGCTCTTGCCCGACGGGTCGCCGATGCGCGCGGTGCCACCTCCCAGGAGCGCTATGCCCACATTGCCAGCATCACGCAGGTGCCTGAGCGCGAAGAACGGCACCATGTGGCCGATGTGCAGGGAGGGGCCGGTGGGATCGCAGCCGACGTAGAAGGTTACCGGGCCGGAGTCCATCAGGGCAGAAAGCCCCTCGAAATCAGTGCATTGCTGCACGAAGCCGCGTTCCTTCAGTGTCTCCAAAGCGGGATTCATACCGTTCCTCCATTTAACTCTCGATGTTCGTCTGTATGACTGCGTTGCCGATTATAGCCACTGCCCGGAGCGAGCCGCAAGGCCTTGGCATACCAAGAATTTCTGCACAGAGACACGGAGAAGATGAGGGAAGATAATGAATGAATGAAGGAAGGAGGGAGGGAGGGAGGGAGGGAGCCGCTCTATCGTTCATTCTTTCCTATATATTTAAATCTTCTTTTCCTACCTCATCTTCTCTGTGGCTCTTTGCAAATTTCTTAGTCTTGACTTCATTCCTTCATTCGTCTTCTCTGTGTCTCTATGCTTGATTTTCCTGTTCTAGTTACGTATCTGCCTTGCGTGTTGCGGGTATCACGGATAGCATGAGTGGGGAAGGCGCACGGGCGGCCCTTCGGGGGATGGAATGGCAACCAGGATAGAAACGCTGGCCTCTATGATGAAGAAGGCTCCGGGAGCGGTATTTGTACAGCCGCACGATGTTCCTGATCCCGATGCGATAGCGTCTGCCTTTGGCTTGCGCTACCTGCTGTCACGGTTCGGCGTGGAGTCCAGGGTTGTATACGAACGTGAATATGAGAAGATTGACGCCCAGCGCATGGTGGAACTGCTGGGCATAGAACTGTCGCTCGCATCCGCAGTCTCGTCAATTGATACAGAAGACTGGCTGGTCATCGTAGATGGCCAGAAGGGCAATGCCAATATCGTAGACCTCCACTGTGTCGAGGTGGCTGCGATAGACCACCATGAACTCCGCACCGACGCTTCGTACCGTTACTCCGATATCCAGCCGGAGGTGGGTTCGTGCTCTTCAATCATTGCCGACTACTTCTTTGAAGCCGGCGAAGTACCGCCGCGGCTCGTGGCTACGGCCCTGATGTACGGTATTTTCGTGGACACGGATAACCTGACGCGCAGTGTCTCTGACCTGGACGCGCGGATGTTCTACCGCCTGCACGAGTATTCTGACGCCGACCTGATACGGCGGCTCCGTTGCAGCCAGATTACCCGCAACGATCTGGCCCTCTATGCTGAAGCCTTCAGGACAGCGGAAATCTATGGAAAGCTGGGCTTCCTGCGGCTCACGGACGCGGACGACTCGCTGGTGGGATCCGCCAACGACATCGTGCTGTCGTTGGACGAGGTGGATGTCTCGATAGCGTACTCATTGCGCGAGGACGGGGTAAAAGTGTCGGTACGGAGCATCATTGAAGCCATCAGGGCCGATGATCTGGCCCGGGCTGTAGTGGACGGGCTGGGCTTTGGTGGCGGTCACACCCACATGGCGGGTGGATTCATACCGGCGGGCGCGTTGCCGCCGGGCAAATCAATAGACACACTGATAAAGCACCGCGCGATATCGTACATGGAAAGTCTGGGCTACTGAGCTGCGGCCTTGGCGGCCTTCCTGTCCTGGGCGGCACCGTCAAGCCATAACGCACCCATGATGATGGCCGCGCCGAGGAAGAACGCTGGTTTCAGACGTTCACCAATAAGAGCACCGAATCCGACCGCAAACACGGTCTCCAGGTAGAAAATCCTGGATCCACGGGCAGCGCTGACATATTTGTAGGCCCAGGTCATCAGTATCTGCGCTGCAAACACAACAAGACCGAGCAGTACCGACAGGAGTATTGGCACCAGCGTCAGCCGGGCCGGGAGGCCGCCTGAGCCTACCGCCAGGGCGGCGGCGACCGGCAGGCCAAACAAGCAGGCAGAAAGGTACAGAGAAACGGGATCCTCGGTGGTCCTGGCGCGCTTCAAGTGGTTTACGGCCATGCCCGCGAGCATGGCCGCTACCAGCGCCAGCCCGTCGCCGAGCAGGGAATAACCGGCTCCGTCGTTGAGTATGACCACAGAGCCTACCGTGCAGAGCGCGAGCGCGGGAATCGCTGTAGGCAGCAGCTTTGAACCGAAGAAGAGGCTGCCAAACAGCGCCACGAAAATCGGATAGGTGTTGGACAGCATGGTGGACCTGCCGCCGCTGGTCCAGGCTATTGCCATGTAGGTGCAGGTCATGGAGACGGAGCCGTAGAGGCCGCGGAGCAGCCAGTCCTTCTTGTTGACGACCCTGAAGCCGCGTCCTGACAACCTGAGCCAGGCAATCGCGGCGGCTCCGCCCACGGCAAAGCGTATCGTAGACACGAACAGGCCGGAGAGTGAATTCGAGGCTATCCTGACGAGGGTCGTAGTCACCGCGAACAGGAGCGCCGAGGCGACCATAGCCATGAGGCCATTTCGTTCTTGCTTGAGCATGGCGCAAGAATGCCATGCCGGGCTGCCGGGTTGCAAGCAAGGGCGGCTGCAATCCGGCCAGATCAGCTACTCAGCTACCACGCTTGACCCTGCCCTTGAGCACCAGGATGGCCTCGAGTACCGCACCGGCTATTGCCCGTGCCTTGTCCGATACCGTCAGGCAACTTTCCGGCCTGACCCGCGGATCTACGTCGGCTATCTTCATGCCTGCCGGTACTTCAAGGCCTGGCCTGATGACGCCGCGGACGATGCCGTCTATGCTCGAGGTTACATTTACAAGCCCACCAGAGCCCCGTATCGCTATGATCGGGTCTCCGGCCTTGACCACGTCTCCGATCACGGCAACCTGCTCCACGATACCTGCGACCGGCGCCTTCATGACGCGCTCGCCGCTCTTTCCGCCAATTTCGCCGGGGGTGCCGGAATCCGGAGCCGCAATGCCAGAGAGGATTACGCGCCCCAGGTCATGGCCGCGCTGGGTCTCTATCACCGCATCCACATCGCCGCCGGCCTCGAAGCCTGGCCCGAGGCCGATGACGGAAGGCGCCATGCCGCGACGTACACCGGTGTTGCGCTTGCAGATGGTAGCGTCAATGAGGGCGTAGGGAGCCAGCGCGGCAACGAAGGTACAATCCGGGTCGACCAGGATGGGCACGACGCCTTCTGCGAGTGCAACCCGAACACCGGCAAGGTCGGCGACACGCCTGGCGGTTACGCCTTCTACCTTCGCCTCGCCGTCGTACACGGCCTCGGACAGGGAAACGCTGCGGCGGATGGCCGTGGGCCGCTCGATTTCAAGCGCGACCACGCGGAAACCGGCTGCCCTGAGACGCAGGATGGTGCCGGTAGCCAGGTCGCCCGCGCCGCGCACCACGATGAGGTCTCCGTCACGGCCTGAGAGCGGTGCGGCATCCCTGCCCGCAAGTGCGGCCATGATCTCGGCAACCACGGAAACCGCAATCTCCTCGGGCGTCTCGGCACCGAGATCCAGGCCTATGGGAGCCCTGAGCCGCGCCAGCTGCTCCTCCGGAATGCCATCCGCACGGAGGCGTTCTACCAGGATGCGTACCTTGCGGCGCGAACCGAGCACGCCGAGGTAGCGGCAGTTCTTGCCGATGTAGTAGCGCACTGCCTGCTCGTCGCTGGCATGAGCTGAAGTTGCGATGACCACGAGGGTGGTAGCATCGACCGGAGCGGCGGCGAGTGCCTTGCCAATGTCGTCGTCAACATACAGTTCCTGCGCCATCGGCAGGTGCTCGGTGGTGGCATAGCCGGGCCGGTGATCGACGATGGCGACTCGGTAGCCCACGGCCGCAGCTGCCCGGGCTATGTGCAGCCCCACATGGCCACCGCCGACGATGAGGATGCGTGGCTTGCCGCCGAACACCTCGACAAACACCTTCATGGCACCACCGCAAACCATGGGCAGGCTCTCTGTACTGCCGCCGGAGCCGGTCGTGCTGTCCAGTGAGTAGTCAAGCACCACCGACCGGTCAAAAGCTATGGCCTTGCACGCTTCCTGCACAACCCTGGCTTCGACGACTCCGCCGCCTATGGTACCGAGGGTCGAACCATCCTTCATGACGAGCATCTTGGCCTTGCCGCGCGGTGTGGAGCCACTGGATTCAATAATCGTAGCTATGGCAAATGAAGCATTCTGCTCAGCCAGTTCGGTCGCTTTCCTGAAAATTTCCATGATTATTCCTCTCGTACAGTGAATATTCAAGGCCGCAAGCTCCGGCGACCGCATCATGCTGAAATAACCTCAGTCGCGTTTCAGTAAAACCGCAATCCTCTGGTCAGAACTATCCACATTCAGGGTTCCCAGCGCGACCAGGTCTGCCGCGCTGCTTTTCAGTACAGCAGCGGCAATGGCCCTCGCTTCGGCCTCGTCAGCAGTATCGAGCTTGTTGAGCAGGAGCACCCTGAACGCCCCGGCAGGTGTTCCTTTGAAGCAGCCGGCTTCTGCCGACGCAAGTGCCACCAGGTGTCGCGTTTCGATTATGCCACCAGGTTCGAGTCCTGTGGCGCGGGCGACGAGTTCATGCCTGAAGGCTATGGAAGCATCGAGTGGCTCCCCAAGGCAATCAAGACCGATGACGGCAATGACGACACGCGACGAGGCTGGCACTACAGGTTCGTGTTCCGCGGGAGCCTTCAGGGGCAGGTGCCTGGCTCCGTCGGCCTCGACGAGTATGAGGTCCCAGCCCGCAGCGGCATCGATGAGGGCAGGATCGACAGCCACGAGCTTTACAGGATTGGCATCCGTGACGGAGCCGGGTTGGAGGCCAGCCGCCGCTTCGATGCCGGCACCAACCACGCAGATAAAACCGTCTGTGCCATTGGCAACGGCCGGAAAACCAGCTTCGGCAGGGCTTGGCAGGTGTATTCCCGTGGTTTGAACGTGATGTGGCTGGATGACCCAGGCCTCGTTGGCCAGGAATGCGTCAAAAGACCGGCCTTCGTCCCTGGGGTCGTATATGCGGGTCGTCGTGGTGATCAGAACCGTGGCTCCGTTACGGCGCGCATCGGAAGCCAGCGCGAACAGCAGGCTCGTCTTTCCACCACCACCGACTATGGAAACGACGAGG
>JFJP01039141.1_pt1 | contig 14723 bp, 28 predicted proteins | sample 431651 | NCBI WGS metagenome assembly JFJP01 (sample SAMN02602958, study PRJNA72255) | Microbial mat metagenome, whole genome shotgun sequencing project. | biome: fresh water; feature: sink hole; material: water; isolation source: purple microbial (photo- and chemosynthetic) mats found in...
TCGTCCAGTATATCACCAAGCCCATCACTTAACCGACTACTTAACGACATATTTAAAAAAATCCATAACTGAATCCTTAACTCACTGTCCAGCTGGACACCTAACTTATTATACAATAAATTATCTAACCCATTACTTAATATGCCGTTGAGATTATACATCAGTATTCTCCATACTACTTAGTAATCCGTATATTAATGGATCTTCTAACTCTACATGTAATCGACCATTTATCTCATTTACTAACTGAATCCATACATAACTTCGTAATTTATCCATCAGATTATCAACTAAATGACCGCTCAACTGAACATCTATTGACTTGTATAAAATCCATGATAAATTTCTCCCTAGTCCACCATTCAAATCATCCATCAGTATTCTCCATACTACTTAGTATACCACTTTCTAGCTCGACATCTAATCGATCACAAACACCGTCTTCTAGTGTTTTCCATAATTTATTTGATATTGCATGACCTAAATAAAACCTTAAACTTATAGATAGATTATTCTTTAGATTTAATCGTAAAAGTTATCTTAAAGTTTACATCATTATATATACGATGAAGTATACTGTAGTGAATATCTACCCCAACAATTAGATGCCTCATAGACATCATACGATCAGAGGCATTACGCATAGACGTATATATTTTCATATCCATTAGTTAACATTCCCATCAGATTCAATACGCTCAATCTGAGCCTCAAGTATTTGGATCTTTCTATTAAGAATGCGCATTTTTGATTGAGTTTCTACCAATATTCGACCATATTCTGCCATTTCGATGGTATAATCCATATGTTTACCAGATAATTGATCTAAAAGATCCTCTTTTTTTCTACTTTTCTTCATTGGACACCCCAGCAGAATAGCTATTTAGCTTGTTATACATAGTCTTAAGGCTTACACCTAGAATTTTAGCAGCAGCACTCTTATTTCCATTTACATACAAAAGTACCTGTTTAATGTACTCCTCTTCAATTTTAGCCAGTGTTGGTAATTTTTGCGCATTGTCTACTTGTGTAGATTTTTCATCTACGGTATTATTTACATTCATATATTATCCTTATTTATTAAACTTATCTACAGATGCAACCATAGAAACAGTAGAATCTGTACTGCTTTTTTTAATATCAAAACCGAACTGCTCAAGTTCCTTGCCTACAATATCCAATAAGATACTCTTATCCTTATCAAAAGTAAAAGTAATAGTGTAATCCTCCATCTTATCTATAGTGTCAAAGATATATGTACGCATCTTGGTTAACATGGCTAACCCTTCAGTAGCTCTAGCGTCTTTGGCCCTCTTTTTTCTATCTTTAATCATATCGAACACCTCTTTAGCCTTTTTCATAATCACCTCCAATAAATACATATTACATTATTAATATAAAAAATACAAGTCTTTTGTAAAATAAACAATCCGTACTAGAAAATACCAATAAAAACAATAAGTTGTAATAAAAACTTAATCGTGTATTTGTAATAAGGTAATACTTTGCCTTTAAATATACAGTTAATTAACTAAAAAAGGAGTTATAATGTCTGCAATTAGTAAATCACAAGCGATTATGCGAGAACTTAAAGAGCGTCTAGCTAAAAAGATGCCTTCTACTTACGTTTTGAGCGAATCAGCTGACGCAAATGGATCAATTTTATTGATTTCCGCTGATGCTACACCTATTGCTGGAGAGCAAGTTATTGCTATCCGTATCTTAGGTGAACAAACAGCTTTTAAAGATGTTTTAGGATCTGCACAAAAAGTGTATGCTCCACTTAGAGCACAAGTAATTGAAGAATCTTCTACTATCAGTGGAGTTTCTCTAATCACTTTAGCTAACCGATTACATGTTGACCTTGAGTTAGCACGTATGGCCGTTAAACAAGAGCGATACATGAACGCTAACACAGCTGTTCCTGCTGTTTCTCAGTTTGCTGCTGACGGTTCTGTATCATCTTCTACAAAGATTGCATCTTTGGCTGCTGATATGTACTGGCCTTTATCTGGACAATAATTAAACGTCAAGAACTCAACAACTTAAAGGAGTTAAAATGAGCTTAGATATAAACAAGCTGCTTGACGAAGTAGAAGCCGATGTAAAAAGGCTTCTAAAATCTGCACAGGATGATGCAGCTTCTCTTAAGAAAGCAGAAGACGAAGAATCCAAAAAGGAAGAGTCTAAAAAAGAAGAATCCAAAAAGGAAGAGTCTAAAAAAGAAGAATCCAAAATGGAAAAAGCTGACGAAGAAGGTTCTGGATACGAAACACAAGCTCCTGAAGCTAGTGCTGAAGCAGAACAACAACCTGAAGCTGATATGCAACAAGACCAACCTGCACAAGAAGAGAATATGGAAGATATTTCTCAGATCGTTCAAGGTCTTGATGACGATATGTTACATGAACTTTATCAAAAAATTAAGATGGAGTTAATGGGACGTATGAACAATAAAGGTGATCAAGCTCCTGAAATGTCTCAAGAAGCGCAAGCTCCTGAAATGTCTCAAGATGCACAACCATCTCCTGACTTAGCTATGAAATCTGAAAAGGAAACTTTTGAGAAATTAAGCAAAGCAGAAACTGACCTTAAGAATAAAGACGAAGAAATCAACAAACTTAAAAAGTCTGTTGAAGACTACGAAAAAGGTCTTTCTGAGATGACAGATATGTTAAAAACTGTACTTGAGAAACCTGTTCAACGCGCTCTTACTGATATTACTTTTGTTGCTAAGGAAGAAGGACTTAAAAAGTCTGAAGGCCTTACTGATGAAGAGATCAAAAAAGCAGTTGATTCCATTTCTAGCGACCGTAAAAAGTTGCAAACCCTAGCTAAAGGTGAGTTTGATGTAATTCAAGACTTTTATGCTGGTAAAAACGTAAAAGATAAAGTTATTAAATTAATTAACAAATAATAAAGGAGAATATCGTGTTAGATAAAATTCAAGAACTAAAAAAGGCGTTGGAAGCTGGCAATTATAATGCCGCTCCTGGCTCATTAACTCAAGGATCTGCCCTTCAAATGGAAGATCTTTCAAACATTATGAATGTTGCTACATTCCAAGATAGCGCAATTAAGTTGCAAAAAGAACTAAAAGTTGTTCCTGCTAAAGGTACTCTTGTTCAGTTCAATAGACAACTTGATTACGGTGTTTTCGGTGGATCTGCTGTACTAGAAGGTGCAGTCGGTCAAGAAGAGACTAGCAATATCGCTCGTATTGTTGTTCCTATGTCTTACTATGTACATGTTCGACGTGTTACATTACAGTCAGAAATGGTTCAAACATTCGACGGTGTTAAAGCTCAAGACCGTGTTGCTGCTGATGCTGCTATTAAATTAGCTGCTGATATCGAATTCCACCTTTTCCGCGGTAAATCAGCTTATTCTAATGCTGGATTATTCGATGGAAATCCTTTAGCTGCTTCTGAATTAGAGCCTGGAATGCATGGTCTTGATATGCAAATCAGACAATCTGATTCTCAATCAAACGCTAAAGATCTTATGTTCCAAGAATATGGAGCAGATACTTCAGTTGCTATCAACCAAAATGGTGTTCTTACTCAATCTACTATTGAAGACATCTATAGCCGAGCACAAATGAATCATGGTTCACCTGAGAAGATTTACCTTGATCCTTTGACTCATGGAGCTTATAACAAAGTTGCTCATGGTAAAGAAAGAATCGTTCTTGCTGGTTCACCTCAGCATGCTACTGGTGCTCAGTTGAAAGAACAATGGGTTGCTGGTGGAGCTATCTCTATCGAATCTAGCCGTTTCTTGTCTGGAAAGACAGCTCCTGCTCGTCCTCGATTGAACACTCCTAATCTTCCTACTATTGCTACAGCTGTTGCTGCTAGTTCTACTAGCTTCATCGCTGCTGAAGTTTATTCTTACAAAGTTACTGCTTGTAACGAAGTTGGTGAGTCTGTTGCTTCTTTAGCTGCTTCTGCTACTATCGTTAACAACGGTGAGCAAGTAAACGTAACTATCACTCCTGCTGCTGGCATCTCTGCATTGTATTTCAATGTATACCGATCACTTGCTGGTGGATCTGCTGTTAAGTTTATTGGCCGTGTAAAGAATAGCGGAGCTGCTACTACCGTATTTAATGACCTAAATGGTAGACAACCTGCTTTCGTAACGGGTCTTGCACTTGATTTCCGCGGAATCGAAATAAATGAGCTATCTCCGTTTAAATCTACCGAGTTGGCAAAAACTGATCTTACTACTCCACAAGCGTTTTATCGCTTTTGCGCAGTGTCTGCTAAGTTACCTCGATTCTCTATGTTAATCGACAACTTGACTCAGTAATCATAATACTGAAATATACTGAATAAATGTAACCCAGGGTTAAAATCCTGGGTTTTTTATTTTTAAGTGTCTTGACTTAAATAGTCATATATATTATAATATTAAGATGTTTGATTTAGATATGCTTAAAAAAATGGCAGAAACTCTATATTTAGAAGAGATGGCAAGGCAGCTTGATGTAAAAGCAGGTACACTGAGATATCATCTTAAGAAAAATAATATACCACTGATAAACGGTAGATCTAATCTTGACGACAAACTAAAGACTCAAATCTTGAAATTGGTTGATCAAGGTATGTACGGAACACAGATAGCTAAACACCTTAATATATCACAACAAAATGTTAGATATTTCTTATCAACTAATAACATAAATGTGTCTAATGGAATTAAAGCACCGCGAGTGTCTGAAGATAAGAATAACTTGATAAGAAAATTAGCAGCAGAAGGTTTTAATAAAACCCAGATAGGGAAAAAATTAGGTGTTAGCAGGGAGTATATAGTTAAGTATTGCCAAACCAATATGATTACTCTGACTAAAGGTACTTTTAGAAAGTATACTAAAGATGATGCAGCTAAAAAACTTAATCCAAAAATGAAACTTACAGGCAATGAATCTAAAGGTTTTTATGAGGTTCAGTGTAAAGTGCATCCAGAAGTTATCAGGAATAGACCTGTGTTTGACCTAGATCAAGGGTGTCCACAATGTATAACTCATTGCAATTCTAAAGCACAAACTGAGATTAAAGAATGGGTAGAATCTTTAGGTTTAACAGTAGTAGAAAACTTTAAAATTGATAGAAAACATATTGACATATATATACCATCTCTTAACCTAGGCATAGAGTATAATGGCTTATACTGGCATTCAGAAGAGTATAAGAAAAGCACTTACCATAAAGATAAACTTACCTTAGCTAACGAAAACGGCATTAGGCTTATTACTATATTTGAGGATGAATGGGAAAACCGACAGGATCAAGTGAAATCATTTCTTATGTCCATCCTGTCTAAAAGCGAACATACATTACAAGCACGTAAATTAGTCATAAAAGAAATCGATCATAAAACTGCGGCCAACTTCTATGACATGTATCACATACAAGGTAAACCTAGAAGCAAATTGATATCTTTTGGCCTAATGAATAATGATGAACTCATAGGTTTAACATCAGGATCACAACATCACAGAAATAATAAAGAGTTTGTATTATCAAGGTTAGTTTTTAAGACAGGATACAGAATCAACGGTGGAGCTTCAAGGTTAATATCTGCACTTAAAGACTGGGCTAAAATAAATGGATATTCTAAGATAATCTCATGGTCAGATAATAGATGGTCTGAGGGTAACGTTTACAGTCAGACAGGATTTATCTTAGACGAAGAACTAGATCCTGATTACAGCTATGTTAGAAATGGTATCAGATCCTCTAAACAATCTAAACAAAAAAAGAACTTAATTAAAGAAGGTGCTGTAGGTAATACTGAGTATGAAATGGCACTTTACCTGGGATATTCCAGGATATACGATTGCGGTAAAAAAAGATGGGTTTTTTATTTTTAAACTTACTTATCAGTAATCTTTATGTCTTCATCTAGAGCGTCCTTTAATGTAGATAACAAATTATTAGTTATTTTATCAACTAGCTTATATCCTAACCTACTCCAGATACTACTGTCTATGCGACCGTCTAGTTTGCCACCTAGCTTGAAAGCTAAAATACTATTTAATTCATTATGTAATTTACCGGCTAATTTCTTATACGTCATACTCATCCATCACCTCATATATATTAATAGTATCATAATAAAATAAATAATCAACCAGTATATTGACTTTTGTATCAAAATGGTATATAACACCAATACGGAGTAGATGTATGCAATTAATAAGCCTAGACCTAGAATTAAACCAGCCAAGTCGTAAAATTATCCAATTAGGGTATGTTATTTTTAATGTAAAAAATTGGAAAACACTACAGGCCAGAAGTTTATTTATAAATCCAAACGAACCTATTGCTCCAGAGATCACACAGCTTACAGGTATAGATGATAGTATGGTTACTACAGGGATGACGCTAAATCAGGCATACGAAACAATGATTGAAGATATGAAGAAACATCAAGTCACCCATCACCCAGTTCAGTGGGGAACTGATCATATTGAAATAAGAAGTCAACTAGAAATACCATGGTCTGACTTTATTTTTAAAGTTAGGGATCATGATATTAAGTCGCTGTTTCAGCTACTACAGGCTCCACTTCCAAACAGTAAAACTGTAGCAGGACTAGGTAAGGCTATAAGCATTCTAGGTGGACAATGGGATTATAAATACGGAAAACCCCACGATGCTTTGGCAGATGCATATAATACAATGCTTATATATAAGATGTTAGCCAACAAGATGGTAACATACGAAAAGATGATGAAGGCGTTAAAATAATGAAATTAGTATTAATTAGTGATATTCATGGTAAATGGAGTAAGTTAAAGATACCTGATTGTGATGTACTCATCTCGGCTGGAGACTATTCTTTTAAGGGTGAAACCCATATGGTTAAGGATTTCCATGCCTGGATGCATAAGCAACCAGCAACCCATATAATAAGCGTTCAAGGGAATCACGAACTAAAGGTTGAATCTAACTTTCAGGAAATGAAAGATCTTGCTCAGTCGGTATGCCCTAGGGTACATTTCATAGATGAAGGTGAAGTAATTATTGATGGTATTAAATTTTATGGATCTGCCATCACTCCGTTCTTTTTTAATTGGGCATGGAACAGATATAGAGGTGCAGATATTAAGCGTCATTGGGATAATATCCCTGATGATACTAATATATTAATCACACACGGACCTCCATACCAAATACTAGATATGATATATCAGGTTGATGGAGTCACTCCAAAAGAGCGAGTTGGATGCCAAGATTTATCTAACAGAATTAACGAGCTTAAAGATCTAAAGATGCACGTATTTGGACATATACATTCAGGTTCTGGAGAAATGATGTTCAATAATGTTAAATATATTAATGCTAGTATATGCGACGAGCAGTATATGCCATCAAATCCAGTCAGAATCTTCGAGTTCTAATCCTGGATCCTATGTTTATCCCACTCTAAAAATACAGATAAAGGATATTTCTTGCCAGCCTTTTTAGACTCAGTGTATGCATATAATGCAACAAGCATCTGTCCACTGTCAGGACTTTTATCGTATTTTTTAAAGTAAGGCTGTAATGCTTGAACTGCAAAGATTAAAAAAGCTGTAGCTATCAGCAATATAAAGACGTTATCCATAATTAAGTTAAACATTTACGACTCCTTTTGTTATTGTTAGTATTCCATTTACATCAAAGATCGCCATATTTCTATTATACATATTAATCTCCTCCAGTGCAATAGCCATCTCACTTCTGTCAACACCGTAATCTTCAAGTAGTGTAACCATATCTATCATGTATCCATTAAAAGAAAGATCACCATCTTCTTTGTAGATATATGCGCTGCAATTCTTCTTATCTAACCCATCAACCACAAGTATATATTTACCGCTTAATTCACCCATTCATCACCTCTATATTCTATACAATCGGACTTATTATTAATAGTAGCAGAAGTATCTGGAGAAAACAACTCTTTCATGTAATAGTCCATAGCTGGGGCATACCACTCAGTTAGGAATATGTATGGATTCATTAGGCTTTTAGGTATACTATACTTTTTACCGTACATATTAAATGGCACGTATTCAGCCGTATGTTCTCTATTAAGTACACAATGGCCTAATTCATGGAATATTAACGCTATCTTTAGATATTCTGTTGTATTTTTATCGTACCAATATTCGGCATCTATACCTATCTGTTTATGTCCAGTACTGTAAACCACACATACACCTATAGTAGAACCTTCTGGCATTACATCAAAATTTATAGGTATATCACCTATCGTATTACCATACATAGACTCAAACATAGATATATACTTATTAAACTCAATATGCGTACTCTTTATATTTCTAGGATCTGGTATAAACTGAGCACACGCAGACGTTAGTAGGTATAATAAAAGTACGATATATTTTTTCATTTCTCTATACCTTCAAATAATACATTGTATATGTCAGAATACATAAGGTCGTTATCATACTTAACAATCTTTAACGCCTTAGCTCTTATATTCATATAAGTAACACCAGTAGCAAGCTCTTCTTTAGCCTGTCTAATTTTTTCGTCATAAATCACTTTATTCCAACGCGCCCTACTCATAGATTTTCTAGGACGTACTTGTTTACCCATTAGACACCTTCTTTTCTTTTTTTGTATTAAAATAAAATTCCTTTAAAAACTTCTTAACCGTATCTTCACCATAATATGCCTTTAGGTTTTCTAAGTGCACAGTTAACTGGTAAGCAGTAGGCTCTCTATCTAACTTTGTTTTTATATCTATAACCTTATTCGTAGTTTTTTGTTCCATAATCACCTCCATATATACATAGTATCTATTAATTATATTAAATGCAAGTTTTATTTTAAAGCGTCTGTAATTAAGACACTCTTATTAACTTCTAACTTTTTGGCAAACACAGTACCAGCCTTTTTAAGTTTTTTTGCATACTTTGCCTTAAGAGATGGCGTCTTAGAGTGGTATCTTGCTGCCCACAGACTATCCTTCTTTTTATGCTTATAATGTATGGCTAGAATCTTAGCTGCACACATAGTATTACCAGACATCTTATATATATTATAATCCTTACATGTAGTATACCAATGGACAGAATTTACCTGGAATACACCTATATCATATGTTCCATTGGGGTTTAATCTAGTCTTTGCATTTATACCAAATGAGCTTTCTATATAGGCTATCTTAAACAATTCCAACTCCGGCACACCATATTTTTTTGCAGCTACCTGTACATTTCTAATAATCCTACTCTCCACCGACTTTGCATTAGCGTTTGCAGATATAAGACCTATTATTAGTATTAGTGTTTTCATTTCTCACCTCCATATATTAAGAGTAACATAATAAAACAAAAAATCAACTAGTGTGTTGACTTTTGTATCAAAATGGTATATATTGTCTATATATGATTAAAAAAACACTACTAATAGTACTTATTTTGACCTCATCAGCAATACTTGGGCATATGCTACATCAAGGATATATGATTATAGGTATAGACTCTTGGCATGAAGGTTGCATAGAAGCATCTTTAAGATTAAGGAACGATTTTGGCCAAACACATGAAAAGTACATGAAAGACTTTTGCGATTACAGAAATATAACACTTAAGAAAGAATTTGGAATACAGGAGTAAGTTATGGAATCAATGGAGATTTTATTTAATCAATTACAATCATTAGCAAGCTTATCAGACGATAAGTTGAATATTGAGATTAGCGATGAGCAGTTCGGTGTTAAGATCAGTATAGGAAGCAATGTATTCACAGCAGAAAGACTGAACATACAGACGCTATCTAGCGCATTAATGTTCCTGTCACTGTCTGCACAGGTAAAACACGATGAGTAAGTTAAGACCTCTAGGCAAAATACTATTAGACCTAGAGCCATTAATTCAAGAGGCCATGGACGATCATGAACTCCAACACCAAGATCTTCTTGGTCTTATAGATACATATTTGAAAGTTCATTACCCAGGATCCGATGCAGAATACACTGATGGTACAAACCCAGACATTATATATAGATCAAAAAGGGATAAATATGGAAAACGATAAAAAATATAGTACATTTCAGAAATATGGCGATAAGTATGTTGCATCGGCAGCAGGCTTTACATATGAAGGTAAACTTACTCCTGGAGTCTACAGTATACATTATGATGGCAGATCTCAGACGTTATGGTTTGAATCTATGAAGGTGTCGCACGACTCACTTCTAGACCTACCAAGTAACGAATATTCTCAAATAATTAGAGAGATGGAACAGTTTTTAAAGCCAGAAACCAAAGAGATGTTTAAGGAGTACGGATTCATATATAAAAGATCAGCTTTGCTATATGGTAATCCTGGCACAGGTAAAACATCAATCCTACATAGAGTTAATAGATCTGTTGTTAAATCCGGTGGAATCGTTCTGTATTGCGAAGATCCTAGATTATTACCTATTGCATACAGTGCACTTAACGATATACAACCTGAAATACTAACTACAGTTGTTTTTGAAGAGTTTGACGCAATGGCTAATCAGTATGAGAAGACACTACTGTCAGTTCTAGATGGAGAGATACAAAAAGACAATGTTATGTATCTTGCAACCACTAATTTCTTAGAAAAAGTCCCCAAGCGTCTATATAGACCTGGACGATTTTCTTCTATTATAGAAGTTGGATACCCAAACACAAAAGCTCGTAACGTATACTTCTCTAGTAAACTTAAGGATCAAGCATTGATTAGCGAACTAGTTGCAAAGACTAAAGGGTTAAGTGTAGACGAAATGAAAGAAATTATACAATCAAGTGTGATTTTAAAAAACGATTTAGATTCAGTAATCAAGAGGCTTCAATCAACACGCGATTTTGATGCCGGAGATGCCTCTGATGACACATACGACGAAGTAGGAGAAAAGGACGAATGGAAACACAAATAGCATTATTAATAACATTAGCACTATCTTTAGGATATATAACCTATAGAAAATATAAGGCGAACAGAGATGGATTTAACACTAGAATGCAAGCTCTTATAGATACACTAAATGAGGCATCTAAAGGTAAGAGGCATCTTTCGTTAGTCAAAGGTGAAGGGTCAGATAAAGAGACATTTGTTAATATGGGAGATGAAGTTGTCAATACAACATCTATGATAAAAAAACTCAACAAGGATACAGAGAAGATCATGCAGTTACAATTACAAGAAACAAGCGCAGCAAGGTCTGTTCTAGGGTTTCCAGGTAGAATGATATCACAGTCTAAATCTGCATACCAGACATCAAACCCATCAAATGTAGCTATTTTTAATAGTAATATCTGTACAGATACAGGTAAGATCTGGTACGGAGATATCGATTTAACTATGGACGAAAACAGACTTAAAACTCTAGCCGCAGAGATTAACAAGACTCTTTACGTATTACGTGAGATGGATGCCAGGTTTGAAAACGAAACAAAGCCTAAACTAGAAAGTGCAGTAATTGCAGTTAAAGCAGATGGTTCAGTTATATTATCAAACTACGCAACTAGAGGTACTAAAGGTAAACTTAAAGGAAAGATTGTGGTGAACAGATGAACAAGATATTAAGCGCATTAATCGTATTTATGGTTACATTCCTGGCAATTATCTTGTCTCCAGTATACCTACCAGTTATAGGTTCTGGTATTACGGTGGCAGGTAGACTACTAGGTGCTGTTTTTACATACAACCAAGACTTATTCTTACTATTAGCATCAGTTATGGCTGTACTTATCGCATTACGATCTGTTTTAAAAGGATAAATAACGCTTGACATGTAAACTAAACACTGTTATCGTGTAAATATACGTAATAGGAGGTTTATATGATTAAGGTTAAGGTAATTAAAAGGTATCAGAACAGAAAGCTTTACGACACACAAACACACAAGTATATTTCTATGGGCGAAATAGCTAGACTGATGATGTTAAGTGATATAGAAGTTATAGTTATTGATAATGAAACTAAAAACGATATAACAAACCATACATTATTATCGGTGCTAATGTGTCAATCCAGTGATGGTATCCAACCTAGACATGATATTATTAAAAATTTAATAGTTGAAAATTTAAAGTCCATAGGTGCTGTATGAAAAAACTACAAAAAGAAGAGACATTAACGGCTAAGCAGTCCAAGAATATAAAGGCAATTAAGTTTCCTATAATACTAAGCCATGAAGAGCGTAACAAGTTTGATCAGTGGATTAGGCTTGGAAAAGAATTCTATAATATACTGAACAACCAAAGGCGTTTGGTAGAAAAATGGAATTTAACTAAATACTATGAAGCAAACCCCGATAAGCTAGCTGAAAAGCAAAAAAAAGAAGATGCATATCAAGCAAAAGTTAAAGCTGAGGTAGATTCTGGCAAGAGATTACCAAAACGGAAATTCGACTCGCCATTCTATTCTCCAATACAGATTAGACACGAAGAACTGAAAGATCTTCCTATAGACGTTTTATCGCACTGCTATGGAGCCAGTACATTTGAAGAATTAATGGCGTTAGACGGCAAGGAAATTAAAAATAATAAGCAAGGTGTGCCTCAAATATACCTGTCTTATGTGGATCAATCCAGGTACGGCACAAAACTTAGAAATATATACCCTGAATTTAATATTATGCCCAGCTCTTATTGGCTTGGTATTTGCCATCAAGTTGACAAGGCTTTTACTGATTTTCGTAAAAACAAAGCAAAATCTATATACAGACTTCCTTCTTTTAAGAAAAGAGATGATGATTTTTCGTTAATAGGCAAATCTGGTGGAGATAATAATATTAAAGTAAAACCGTTAGTGTTAAACGGTAAACGGTATGCACGCATAACAGGTTTGTCATCTAGCTATTTCCCTAATGGAATCAAGATACGTATGTTCAAGCCTATTAACGGTAAGATAATTCTTACGTCTATAAAAAAAGAAGGCAATGACTACTTCCTAAGCATTACGTTTGAAGAACAGAAGGTACACTGGCCGTATAAGCATGAGTCTGTAGGTGTAGATTTAGGTGTAGTTCGTAATATACAGCTATCTAATGGCGAGTATAAGCAACTACCTATAGATAAAATTAAATCACTAGAAGAAAAACAAAAAAGAATGCAGCGAAAACTGTCTAAAAAGAAAGAGCGATCTAAGAATTATTTAAAGTATAATGCTAAGATAGCTAGGATTAGTGAAAAGATAGCTAACACTAGAAAGTACCATGTTTCTATGTTCGCAACAGAAATAGCTAGAGATTATAATATTATTGCTATAGAGAACTTAAAAGTAAAAAATATGACAAAGAGTGCTAGTGGTGATATTGACGAGCCTGGTAAAAACGTAGCACAGAAATCTGGATTAAATAAGAGTATATTAAGGGTCGCACCGTATATGATTAGGATGAAACTCGAAGCTAAGGCTAAAGAGTACGGACGAACTGTTGTGGCTGTAGATCCAAAATATACGTCGCAGGAGTGTTCTAGGTGTCACCATACAGATAAGAAAAACAGAGAAGACCAGTCTACTTTTGTGTGTAAAAGTTGTGGTTTTGAGATAAACGCCGATCTTAATGCCGCGTTAAATATACATACCAGAGGTCTTGACAGTATTAACATTAAGGATGGCACGTGAGTGGTATAAGTTTGCCATTAATATCCGACAGAGAACCGTTTCTTTTGATTGAAAAAGCTAAAGTGTGTATATCTGGAGGATACGTAATGGCAGTTAAGAATAATCGTAAGATGAATATACCATCTAAACAGGTGTTTATGTTAATTATCGGCACAGGATGCTCCATTACAACTGAAGCAGCAATACAACTATCTAAAGATGGGTGCAATATTGCCTATTCAAGAGGTGGAGCTAATATACACACTACGTTCGTATCTGAACAGTACAAAAATCCACGCAAATTAATTAACCAGGTAGGCTTAGTAAGCAATAAACAGCATAGGCTTGAAATAGCTCGTAAGATCGTAATGGCTAAATTAATAAATCAGCACGTACAGTTCAGTGCTTCTGATATATCAAAAGCGGGAACAGTAGAGATGTTATTAGGATATGAAGGTGCAGCACAAAAAAATTGGTATAATAATTTATTTGGAGAAGGGTTTAGGCGTAGTTTTACAGGAGAAGATGATTATAACAAAATGATAAACATCTCAAACTCTGTATTGTATAACTTTACGGCCAGTATAATCACATGTCTTGGATACTCTACATCTATCGGTTTCTTACACGGATCTACTAGACGCGGAGCGTTAGCCTTAGATGTATCCGATATTTTTAAGCCTAATATGTTGCGTTACATTAAACATAGCAATTCTAAGAATATAGTTAGATCATGCTTTGATTTCTTAAATAAAGATAATAAGAACTACACTAGACATATAATTAAAACAGTTGAGGAATTATGTACATCGCCATTGTAAACAACAGAAAAACAGCTAAGCTAATATGTCGCAGCTTCTTTTTACTTGATAGGAATGTATGGATTGGAGACATAACAGATCGTGAAGCAGAGATACTTAAAAGTAAGGCGGTAGCGTATGGTACAAACAACATTAAACTTTTTAAAATAACTAAACGGGTAGTAGAAATTACATGCAATAATACTAATTATATAGAAAAGTGTATTGACTTTATGTCCGAGTAGTGTTATATTTAATTAAATAGGCAGCCTTACCTGCCGAATTTAGACCGAAAGGTCTTAGAAGCCTGCGGAGA
>JFJP01039037.1_pt1 | contig 14722 bp, 1 predicted proteins | sample 431651 | NCBI WGS metagenome assembly JFJP01 (sample SAMN02602958, study PRJNA72255) | Microbial mat metagenome, whole genome shotgun sequencing project. | biome: fresh water; feature: sink hole; material: water; isolation source: purple microbial (photo- and chemosynthetic) mats found in...
AAAGAAAGATAGTAAAATAATTGAGGAACAATGAAATTTAATTCAATACTACAAGAAGCCTCTCAAGAAATTGTCCAACAATTCAACTCTTTCTATGACCATATCAACAAGACAAAAGAGTTGTCTACTTATGGATCTTTAAGGATGCGAGAAGTATTTCTTTCTAAAGCAGGATATGTAATGCAATTCCAGTTAAAGCCAGAATATGCTTCATTGAACAATGTTGATGAAAAAATCAAGTATATAATGCATATATTAAAGGATAGTGCAATGAAATATAACAATACAGCTAAAATAAAAAGAGAAAATACTGTAAATAATCAAGCTGTAATAAAGATAATCTTCAAGGAAGATAATAATGAAATTAAGTAATTTTATAAAAATAAATTATGAAGAGGTAAAAAAATGAGTGTTGTCAGAAAATGGTCTACAGGTTCTATAGGTAATCCATATCCAAGTCATGCAGACAGAGGAAATCCAAATGATGCTGGTCTTGCATATGATAGCAATGGGAATGTCATAGGACCAGGAATTGAAGCTTATATAGAAGAAGATGAAGTTCTTGCTTCAAGTGACAATCGCCCTCTCAAGAATCTTGTTGAAAATGATATTATTCTAGATAAAAATATTGGAGATGTTGCATCCGAAGTAGATCATGGTGTATTTAAGGGAAAATATGATGAATTTACCTTAAGTGTCTTATCTCAAGATAAGTATGTTGATCCTGAGGTATCTTCTATTTCTGATCTTTTTATTACGCCATTAAGAATTAAATCAGGATCTTCTATCATTAATGGTAAAGTTACTCGTATTGGAAATCAAAAAGTACTTTATTTTTTAAGAAACGACAATTCATTTATATTCCCTGATTATGAAGGAAGTGATGGTTCTTTTCTTATAGAGCTAAAAGATGACAATTATTTTGGAGAATATAAAGTCATTTATTCAGCAATGTCTGAAGATCTTCCTGATAATTTTGAATCATATGAAATAAAAATAACTAATAAATCAACTAACAATCCACCAACACATACAGAAAAAATAACTATATATAAAGTATATAGAGACTGGGAAGATATTATACCACTCAAATCTGATTCTAAATCTTCTCTCAATGAAGTTGTAAATTTTCAAAATGATATCAACTTTGGGCAATCGAGTGAAGGATATTGGCTTGAGTCTAAAACCGATGATGGATTGAAAGTTCCAGGAACATTTGTGACAAATGTTGAAATAAAGAAGAACATAGAAATAAAAGACAAGTTCTTGGAAAAAAACAAGTTTTCAACAAATTTAGTTACTGGAGAGAAAGAATTTGAAATAGTAACAGACAATATATTCTTTAATGATATTCAATGGTCTATATCAGAAGAGTTGTTTGATTCCAGTGCCGATATACAAGATATTTATGTTGATGATTCTGACAGCATTTATTTTATCATAAGATCACAAACAATAAATTTATTATTTTGTAAATCAGCGATATCAACACAATTACAATCTCTTAATTTGAGAACTACTGGTGACCCATCTTCTATAAACACCGGGCTAAAACAAATAAAAAATTATTTATTTATCTATGGAACAAATGGCTTTATAAGGGCCATAAATCTTAACTCATCTTTTCAGACTGCACAGTCAAAATCACTTGCAAATTTCCCTGAGACAAATCAAGAAATAACATCTATATATGTGTGGAATGATCAAATTTGGATTGCCGGAGAAAACAAACTTTGGCATTCAAATCAATATATAAGCCTAGTTCCAAATACTGCAGACTATGCAGAGTTTTTTACTTCTTGGACATTTACAGAGCTTGATCTTAATGCAACAATAAAAGAAATATCAAATACCCCAATAGTAAAGAAAATAACTGTTCTTGAAAAAACCACTGGCAATATTATCATTGACACTGCTATCAATGATAATATCTATAATTTAACAAAAAATGGTTCTTTTGAAGCAGGTGTTCCTGGCCAAACACCAACACATTGGAATATTTTTGATGATCTCTCGTCTTCAAACTCTACATTTGCAATGACTAATTCTTCAGGAAATTCTAATACTGACAGATGGGGAAACTACAAAGCAATAATAAATAAATATGTTTCTGCAACAAAAGCAACAGTTTACCAGACTTATATATTAGAAGCAAACTCAAGAAATAGAATATATAATTTCTCTGTTTATCTAAAGTCAACAGCAGAACAGAATTCTACAATTGGAATAGCTGAATATAATGCAAATAATGAAATTATAACTTTCTCAGAAGAAATATGGGCAATTGATTCATCAACAGTAAATGCATGGATAAGACCAGAGCTAGCATTTAGAATATCAACCAATGATTCAAAGTATGTAAAATTTTATATCAATTGTGAATCTAATACGCCATTGCAAGTTGATGGTGCTCAGTTTGAAGAAATTGACAATACAGGCATAGAAATAACAGATATTACTTGCGCAGCAGATGTTGATTCTTCATTAGGTGGAAAGTATTTCTTGATAAATTCACCTCTACAAGCATATTATGTTTGGATGAATGTTGACAATGATTTAAATGGAGAAGGAGATTTCCTAGATCCAAAATTAGTAGAAAGCAGTCCTGGGATCTTGCTTTATCCTGCACTAGTAGGAAAAATAGGTGTTCCTGTTTTAATAAGTAAAAATGAAAGTGCAGTCAATGTTGCTACTAAGGTAGCTGCTGCAATTGATTTCTTGGCAGATTTTACAGCCTATAGAATTCAAAATACTGTAAAAGTTCAGGTTAATACTGACATACCTGGAAGTGTTGTTGATGCTGAAGCCTCTGTATTAGGCCCTCTAGGTTTTATAATTAATGTTGCTGTCCAGGGGTTGTATAAAGCTTCTCAATATGTTGAAAACTATGAATACTTGTTTATTGGTTTTGAAAAACAAGATAGCAATAGAACAGATCCTCCATTTGCTGTCATAGATATTAAAAATCCAACAGGGCCTCAAGCTATAAAATATGTGAATGGTAAATATGGTAACTTGAAGAGAATAACAGCTGCAATGCATGATAATTCTAATAGAATGTATATAACTGATGATGACAGTATTTATTCTCTTACATTCTTAAATAACTATACTACATATGACAGATTTACACTTGTTACCATGGCATCTAATAGCAATGAATTAGATTTTTCTCAAAAAATACATAAATTTGAAACAATAGCAAAATTTAATAATCGTATTTTATTTGGTGGAACTGTTGATAATAGAGTATTGAAGATTAGATATGCTGATGATTATGATGATCATACAATTACTTTAGAAAACACTGAAGCAGTAGATAATCATGAAAGTTTTATTTCTCTTATGGGGCCAAGTGTTTTTATACATGCAAATGGAACTGATCCGTGTATATTAGAATTTACAAGGACAGAAAGTTTCTATGAAACAATCAACCCAATGGGAAATACCGAAGAAGGGTACTATATACCAAATAAAAATTATGGTTTCAAAATTTTCATAGATGGAATTGAGCATTCAAAAATTGTTATTAAATCACCCGTAAAAAATATGGGGCCATGGACAATTCAGCAAATATATGAAGATTTAAAAATAAAATATATAGGAACTGTATTAGAGTTTATTGATCCTAAGGGTGATTTTTTCATTGAAGGCATGTCTGATTGGACAATACCATCTTCTTCTTCAATTAAAACGGATGGATTTTATTCAATAGGAAGACAAGATTTGACTAAACACATAAGAGGAAACATACACAAAATATTTATTCAGCCAAACCAAGAAGATAAATTTTACATAATTCGTGGAAGACAAATCTTCCAGTCAAAATATGATTCAAATATTCTCAAAAGTGCAAATGGAAATTACCCAGAAGATTTTACAACCACAGGAACTGTTCTTACAGAAGAACAACTTCCAAAATCATTAGGTACAAATTCTGGAAACCCAATATGGCATGTTAAAGGAAAATCATATTGGCAGTGGAAAGGTGATCACTGGGAAGAGCTTCCATATTATACCAAATGGAATATTTATGATGATACTATTCTAACTAAGTATAAACATGTTGATAATATTGAAAAAACATTTGGTGACACTTCAATAAATAAAGTATGGGTTGATCTTCCAATAGAGCCAGGTTATAATCTTCTTAAAGGATCTGTTCGTGTTAAAACAAATCATGTAGCAGAGGTTGGTTTTACAGAAGGTGAAGATTACTTTGTTGATTATGAAGCAAGAAAAATAATAAGATCAGATACAATTAATTTATTTTCTAATCCTGATTTTTCTTATACTGAACCTGTAATTGAAAAAAATGATTATGTTTATATGGGAGAAAAACAACTAAAAGAAAATCTCCCAATGGGTCCAGATATTCGAATAAAAGATGTGTGGTTTGTTAATCAAGATGCATATTATGTATGTGTTCAAAAATCTGGCGGTTCTATTGATGCTAACTGGCTGAAATTCTATAATGATTCTGTCCCAATAGATTGGAATATGCATTTTTTAGCTGGAAGCAATATTGAAACAAGATTCAAGAGAATTGAAGACATGTATGACAGAAAAAATGATGTTGCAGAATTTATATTAGAGACAGCATCTTCTGGAAATGAAATTGGAGTTGTTTATCAAGTAAAAGATATTGACTTTGCACCAGATACATATACATTCTCAGTAGATATTAAATCTTATAACTATGCAGATGTAATAATAAGAATTTCTGAGTGTGACAATTCTAATGTCAAAAATTTTGGTTTTACAAAATCAAATAGAATATTTACTGATGATGTTTATGCATCCTCTTCCGTGACAAAAAAAATAGGCATAGCAAATTACTATGATATTAGAGATGATTTTGATAAGTGGCATACAATTACTGTTTCTCATGAACTAATAGATCCAAGGACAACAAAACTTAGATTAGAAATTTATTCATTAAAGAATAATAAAATATTAATAGACAAAGCACAGTTAGAACTTAATGCCTCAAAAACACCATTTGTCATTGGTTCACATACTTCAAGAATAGATCCTAATATGCATGTATGGATTGATTACATTGAATATAGAGAAATGACAAAAAATGTTGACTATTCATTCAATCAAGATACAAGAAAAATAACAATACATGAAGCTATAACAGACAACGAATATTTTTATTTCAAATACAAGTATGAAAAGATTTTCAATCCATATGATTATGGGAATTCAAGACCAATCACCTCTGTAAATTATGATTCAAGAGATGATTATTTTATTCTTAAGCCTGAAGGAAGAATATGGGCAATCAATCAAATGTTTGCAATGCTTTCTCTTGAGGTACAGGATCCTATCAAAGTTTCTTATGAATATCATTATCCTCGTGTTGACCAGATAAAAATAAGAAATACACCTGATGCATATGGAAACTTTGTTTATATTGTAAAAGGAGAATCAGCATATGATAACCCTTACAAGCCTTATGATATTGGAACTGGATTTGGAATAGGGGGCTCAAAACAATATTTTAATGGTGTTGAAATATATGACATAGAAGATGATGTAAACAATGATGTTTTATATGAAATAAATGTTGTTGACAATGATTATTTAATAAATGATATTTATGACAGGCGTATCTATATAGATGCTAGAGATAATCTCAACTATAATATTTCTCTTCTCCCTGAAACATTGGCATACTTCCCATTCAAGAAAGACTTTAACTCAACTCGTGGACTTACTCCTCTTAATTTCATACAAAATAGCAAAATCATACCTATAATTAAAAACTATTCTATAACACAATTAGAAGAAATAGGAGCATGGCATGAAGGATACCAACTTGGGTTAAGAACAAAAATTCAATATCCTGGAACATCTTTTTCAGTATTCGTAGATCCAGTCTCAGGACTAGATTCTAATGATGGCAAATCAGAAAATTCAGCATTTAAAACAATAAAGAAAGCTGTATCTTCTCTTTATTCAACTAGTACAGAAAATTATGTTACTAACATAATAATTACAAATATTGCAAATATAACTGAGAACATTGAAATAAATAAACCATTCACAGTTTCTATCTTTGCTAAAACATATTGTAATTGGATAGGATCAATTCAAAATACAACAGAATTAAATTTACAAGGAATCTGGTTTAAGAATACTGCAATATATCCTTATAGTGAATTGAATGCATATTATTGTACTTTTGAAAATACATCAATTAATTGTTCTTCTCCACAGCAAGTAAGTCTCTTTAACTCAGAGGCAACCGGAAACCACAACTCACTTATAAGAGTAAAAAATACACTTTATCCATCTCCATTTATCCATCCATATATGCGTATTTCTGAAAGAGATGATCATAGAGCTGGAACACCTTCATCTGTTGCAACAAGTGATAATGAATCTATTGCACCAGGAGATACCTTTATAAATGTATTGCTATTATCATCTGTCTATTCATTTAAAAACTGTTTGATTGTTAAATCAACAGACCATGTTATTGAATTTGATCCAGATCCTAATTGGTCTGCTAATTTTGGATTTGACTTCTGTACAATAGCAGATAACTCTGGCCTATTTTCAACACCAAAATATGATCTAATAATAAAATATTCAAATTCTATAATTTATAACAATAAAGAAACAATTGGATCAGAATCCAAACCATTTAATTCAAACTCAGCATTGACATTTGATTCTTGTTTTGTTGATTTTTTGGGAGAGGATGAAGAAGGCGGAGATTCAACAAACTTTAACTTTAAGACAGGAGAATTAATAGGAAGAACATCTTGTATCTTGTCAAAAGATGTTGGAGATTCTCCACAGTTTATAGGAGAAAATGATTATCATCTTAAATCTGTTGCTAAGGGAAGCACTTCAGATTCACCAGTCCTAGAGCAAGGAACAGGTGGATTAGATCTAGGATGCTATTCAGAGATAAGACAACAGACTGCAAAAGATGTTCCCAAGAAACTCAAAAACTACACAGCTTATATAGATGAAGCATTACATTATGCAATGAAAATAAATTCTGAAAAAATAACAGTTACTATGGAATTCAAACCATCAGGAACATTGAAAAATTCTGGAATTCTTTTTGATACTCGTACTCATGAAGATATAAGTGATTTTATTGTTTTAGCATATAACAATAACAATGACAACGATCATTCTCTTACATCAAGTCCTGATAATGATGCTTTAAATCCATATAGATTTAGAGTAATAGTTGCTAACAGAGAGAAATCTTATTCTGTGATTTCTCCAATTAATATCACAACAGATGAAGAATATCAAACTTGGCATAGACTTTCTTTTACAATAAATTATGAAAAAATAATAAATTCAAAGCCAAAATTTGATGAATACAACAAGTTGCAGAATATAATTATATTTTATCATAATAAAAAAGAATCTATAGAATCATTTGTAAAATATGATCTTTCAAGATTTACTAATGGCAAATTAATTCCAGGATCTGGAAATGAAGGAAATAACTCTTGGGATTATAATGACATAACAAATTATATTACTATAGGTGCAGCATTTGATGGATCTTTAAAAATGACTGGCTATTATGATGAATTCAGGATAGATAATAAATTCATTGACCGTAAACAGTTTGAATTATGGAATGTAAAAAAAGTACAATTCAATGATCCTGTATCTTATGTAAATCAAATTCCACTTACAAGATCTCTAGATCCTAGAACACTGCAAGAATATTGGTCTCTTAAAGATGAATATGGTGTTGGTGCCAAGAAAAATGCATTTTTACCAGAAACTAAAAAAAGATTTACATATGAGAATGGATATAAAACTTGGTTTGTAGGAAATCCAACTCAAAACAATATCAGTAATTCTAATTTTACTGGAAATCACAATGCTCTTGTTGAAACTAAAGTTATAGAGTATACTCCTTCATTAATTTTGGAATCTAATTGGATTGTAAATACAACTGATTCTAGAAATCAAGGTGATAATGCAGGAATTGAAATTCCTGTTATTAATCCAAATGCTCCTAACTATTCTGCTACAGCAGGTTGGCAAACATTAGGTTTGTCAATTGCTAATGAAATCAGTTCTTCTGTGATAGGAGCTGGAAGTTTTCCACTTAAAGTAGAAATAAATGGATCAGCTCCTCAAACAATAACATTGAATATTGCTGCTGACCCTGGATATCAAAATATCCTATTGGGAAGTGCTATAACTTCAAGTACTGCTACACCTCTAAATCCAAATAATATTGAATATCAATATTACTTAGATTATGATCTATATACTTCTGGTACAAATCCTACTAATGAAAGTCTTACGGTCACATTGCAAGGTACACCTGAAATTACAGATGTTACAATAACTGGCCAGATGTCAACAATAAAAAATAAATATTTTGAAATATCTTCAACACTTGATAATAAGAGATATTATGTCTGGTATGCAGAGGATATAGGTAGCAATAATGTAAGTCTTGATTCTTTTGACCCAGCAGGACAAAAACAACTTACAAAAGTAACTATACTGCAAGACTTTATTGCAACAAACCCAGAATATTGGGATGGTCATGGATTTACAATTTATAGAAGTGACAACTCACCTTTCAATATTTGGTTTGATGTTATAACAAGTCCAACATATAGTTCAACTTCATTGCCATCTTGGATAACTTCAGGATCTGGAAGTGCAAGTTACTCTCTCAATCCTACAACTCCTAAGACTGCAGCGTCTATAGCATCAGAGCTAGTTAATTTGCTAGCAAATCAGGGGTTTGATGCAAGTGCAAATGGCAATATATTGACAATAGAAAATACTTTAAAGGCAAGTGTAAGCAATGCTGTAGAGCAAGAAAATTTCGGTCCTGCTTTTGATTCCTTGTCTGTAGAAACATTAAAAAGAGGATCCATTCCAAATACAACATTGAATGCAAGTAATGAGGGGAAAGTTGGAATTATGGTTCCAATTTTATCTACTGATAACCAAGATTCAATTCTACTTAAAACATCTAATGCTTTCAATGCTTCATCAGAAACTACATCTATAATTTCTTGCCTAAAATTTGGAGGCAATCAAGAAATATCTACATTGACAATCATAAATGATAATAAAAATAATTATGACAGTAAATATTTTACTATTATGAGTAATGATATCTATGGAAATGAAAGACTATATTATGCATGGTTTGATGCAGGTATTGTTGGTGTAAATGAAATCAAGACAATAGAGTGTATTGCAGATGGAACAGCAAGTCTTAATCCTGATCTAATGCTTAATGATAAATTCTTTTCTCTTTATACTCCTAGTGGAAATGATCATTATTTCTGGTATAATGTTTCAGGTGAAGGAAGAGATCCCGGTGTAAATAATCCAGCAATAAAAGAAGAGTTTATTCTTGAGTTCAAAGACACAGAATTAATGAAAAGTAAAGTAAATTATATAGGCAAGTATTTTACTTTTTCAACTAAAGATGATGATTATTATGTTTATTATCAAAATGAAGGTGTTGGAGCTGATCCTGCTATATCAGACAAAACACCAATAAGAGTAGATCTCGGACAGACAATAATAGGATTAGATCAGAGATCACAAATTATTGATGCAACGATCAGTATACTTGTATCCCAAGTACTTGGATTTAATTCAGATTCAGTTAAAAGAAATTATCTTGGAGAAGGTGTAAATAAAGTAAGGTTCTTTATTCCTGAAGGAAAAACAAAAAGACAAATATCAATAGGTAATTTTGAGTCTGAGGATATGACTCTTAGTATTATCAGAAATGGAATGGATGCCAAGTTAAAAACATATCTTGGTTCTGGCAGTGGACATGAAATTATAATACAGGCTAATGATGCCGCTAATTCTGTTGCTACTTCGACTGGAGCTGTTGTCGCTATGACAACAGGTTTTGGTGCAACTGTATCTGGTGCAACCATAACAGTAACAAATTTAAACTCTGGTGTTGTTCCGCTATCAGTCGTAGATATTCTATTTATTATCAATGTAACAACTCCTGGAGTCAATGCATCACAAGATCCAGCACCAAGTGGATATACAGGCATACAAATACCTATACCATCATGTGCAGATAAAAATGCGATAGCAACAGCTGTAAAAGAAAATTTAAGTCTTTATTTAAATAATAATGCCTTTACTACAACTGTTACTACAAACGTTGTTACAATAACAACAACAAATAACACATATCATACTAGCGATCCTTCTGTTGGAACATTGGGCGCTCTTATAGCTCTTCAAACAACTCAACAAGGAAAGCTTCCATATACTAGATTCACAAATGTAAATAATGGTCCAGTTTTAAATCTAATACCAGGAACTGTTCAAGCCAGATTTACTGTTATCCAAGAAGGAACTGTTGCTAATGTTACATATGGAAATCTAGTAACAAAATTAAATACAGCTACAAGTGGTAAATTAGTTTGGTCAATTGCAGATGGAAAACTAAGAGCTTCTACTGTTGCTACAGGAACAGACAGTTCTGTTGATATAAGTAACTCTTTGCTGCCTAAAGATGGAAAGACAAGTTTATTAACTGGCTTAGGAAGTCCAACATTAGAAACAAAGGTTTATGGTGGTCAATTTAATGATACTTGGATTAACATTTTAAATATTCTTAATACTCTAAATCAAAACATTATATGGTCATTCAAAAACAATGGAACAGTTAAAGATATTTTGGCAACTTCAAGACTTATTGGTAATGGTTCTTCAATAAGAATTGTTGATTCAGAATTACCTAATGATCTTATAGAAAAACTTGGAAAAACACATCTACTAGAAGCTGGGGTTAGTGGATATGCTAGAGTTACAATACATGATCAATATGAACTCGAAGTATTAATGAACAGTGCATTTTCAAGTTTAACAGATACACATATAACATGGGCAATTAATAATGGGAAGCTAGTATTTTTGACAGATGATTTTATTGCTAGAATTATAACTGTTGATTTTAAACAAGATTATCTAATATTTAATGCAACACCTACAAAGTCTGGGATAAAATCAGTAGGAAATTGGATAATTACATTAGATGAAACATCTGATCAAAAATCAACTGTTTCTTTCAACTTGAATAAAAAATACAATAAATTCTCAGACAACTCTCTGATAGTAGAAAATGATACGAGTGATAGTTTTAATATAAGACAAGCAAGAATTTTACAGCAAGACACTTGGTATACACTATCTGCCTATATTTATAGCAGTCATAGACTTACATCTGAACAAATAAAAGTAAAAATTACAAATGCTGAGTTTGATTGGACAAGTATAGAGAAAATTGATTCTGAGTGGTGGAAAGTATCTTATACATTTAAAAACATAGTAGCTGCTCCATATCATATAGGATTCTTAGTTAAGAAGACAAATAGAATCTATATAGATTCAGTGCAATTAGAGCCAAAGTATTTTGCATCACCATATGTTTTTAATACAATTAATGATATTGGTAAAATTGGTATAAGTAAATCTCTTCTTAATCAAGAAAGAGGAACAATATTCTTCAAATTCAAACCATATTTCAAGTATGATGAACCAAGTTTTGATAACAAAAGAATAATTATATCTCTTCCGGCATATAATAATAGTGGCAATTTAAGTTCTGCCATAGGACTTCAAGTTGTTTATTATTTTAATCCAAATAAAAATAGAGGCATATTTGAATATAAACTAAATAATGATCCATCATCAATATGGAAGTTTGAAATAACTGAAGATCTATTTAATCAATGGCATTCTATTGGATTTGTATATGACTATATTAATGATAGATTTATTTATTGGCTTGATTATTTCAATTATATTATAGATTCTCCTTATACCAATTATATTTGGGGAAATTTGTGGATAGGGCATAGTGGACAAAACTCAATATCTGCTGACATAGCAATAAAAGATATCATAATTCATGATTATACAACCACAGATACTGAAGTTCTTAACTGGAATACTGCATTTGAATTTTTCAATGAATCTTCTATTAATTCTTCTATTGAAGAAATGAAAAAAGATATATTGGGAATAAGACAAGATGGTTTAGTTTATTCTGAGATTACAGTCGATGTTGAAAACACTGTTAATATACTTGAAGGAAGAGTCAGTGAATATGAAGCAAATGAAATTGATAATGAAGATTATATAAATAAAATAAAAATATTTGTTGGATATCCAATAGAACTTGAAGAAGACTATACAAATATACCAACATCACAAGGAAGACATGAAAATAGAATATTTAAACTTGAAGGCGACACACAAGCACTTAGCATTAAGACTGATGATATCCAGAATGATCTAACACAAATCATAAATGGTGAACTGTACAATACGGTTAGTTTAGTTAATTCAGTATCAGTAGGATTAAATACTGAAATAAATACAAGAGCATTTCAAGATCAGTTAATAAGAAATGATTATGCTTCTACATCAACAGGCAAAGGTGCTTCTCTTATTGCAATATCTGACCCAGGCGCTAGGTTTTCTTCCACAGATGTTGAATCAGCACTTCAAGAATTGGCCGGGTCAGGAAGAACAACAGAAAGCATTAAATCAGTAAAAGATGAAATTGCAAATGTATTTACACTTGCATCAAACTCTATAGAAAATTCAGAATATATTGCTGATGGAAATACAGGTTTGTGGACTCAAGTACTCGCACAATCTAATGGATATAATGTATATGCAATTAAAAATGGCCTTGAAAGCTTAAAAACTGATGTTGAAAAAATCAAAGACAATAATCAGACAGCATACAAATCATTCCAAGACATTCAAACATCATTTATGTCAAAATTATCTGTCTCTCCATTAAATAGTACATCTGATTATTATATAAAAATAAATGGAGATGAATATTACTTTACAACTAGTACAAATTTAGCATGGCAAGATGTTGTTGAAAATTATATTCCAAATGCTATAAAAACAGCTGATGGTGAATTATTATCTCTGTCTTATAGTGTTGAGTATCATGAATATGATTCTTCTGGTAATACACTATATGATATAAGAATTATTGATAATATCCATTTGACGGATGGTTATACAATACAGATAGAGCCTGGAACTACTGGGCAAGATCTTATATCATCTTTAATGACATCATTAGGTAGCGCTGTATCAGTTGGATCTTTATTTGTACCTACTACAATGAACAATGTTACTATTTTTGGAAAAATCAACCAAGAGATTACAGATAGAGCAAATTCAATCATAGCATTAAGAAATGATTTAGCTAGCACAAACCCAGCTTTAGGTGCATCTTTAATTGGTATGGAAGTTCAGGGATTGTTTGAAAACACAATTCTTGATGAAGTGATTAGAGAGCTTGCAGGAATTGGAAGAAATTCTAGCATGACAGTTTCTGGAAACTATAATTCAATTATAGGATTATCATCTAGTATTGCAACACTGCAAGACAATGTATCACAATCAGCTAGTGACATATCAAATATTAATACTAATATTGGATTAATGAAGGATGGTACTAATGGTGAACAATGGGGTGTTTCAACAAGACCAAGTCTGATAAGTCTTGATTCAAGACTAGAAACTACTGAAACAAATATATCAAATCATGATTTTCTATTGTCTGATCACTCAATAGCTATTTCAAACATTAACACATCAGTTAATACATTAAGTCAAGGACTAAGTGGAGAAATAACTAACAGATCAAATGGTGACAGCCTCATAGTGCAAAATCTTGCAGCTACAACGGCAGGCAAAGGTGCATCTTTAATTGGTATACAAGATACTGCTGGTAAGTATACAGCAACAACAGTTGAAGGTGCATTAGCTGAAGTAGATGATAAAATTGCAGCTCTTGCTGGTGCACTGTCATGGCAATCACCCGTCAATACTTATCAAGATTTGCCAGCAACTGGGAATATTATTGGTAATGCAAGAACAGTGTTTGATGATGGTGATGGACACCAAGCTCAATATGTATGGACAGGCACAACATGGGTAAAGATTGCTGACATAGACTGGGGTGATGCTTCAGCAATAGCATTCTCTAACTCAGATATTGTTGCAACAAATGTCCAAGAAGCTATTGATTATGTATATCTCAACCAGAAAGACAAAGCAAAATCAGAAGCTGCTATACTAAGCACTGACTGGGTTGCAGGATCAGGAACATATGAAGGTTATTATTATGCTGACATAAACCATGGTCTAGGAACAACAAATATTGTTTGTCTTGTTATGGATAATGGAATTGTAATTGGTGTTGAGGATATTGAAAGGATAAGCAAAGATGTAGCTAGAGTTTATGTTGTTGACAATGCTCTCAACTTAGATGTCACAGTTTTTGGCGTTGTTGACAAATATTCTATCTTGTTGAAAAATTGGACACCAGATGGTTTTGGCAACTATTATGCTGACATAACACATAACTTTGCAACAAAGAAATTAATGGTTTCAACATTTGATGTTGATTCATCAATAGATACAGGTTGGTTAATAGGTACAGAAGCAATAGAATTTACTAATGACAATACTATCAGGATAAAGACAAGTGATAATGCAACAATCATGAATGTATTCATTATCAAGAAATCATCTGACAGTATAACAAAGGATATACAGAATTGGGTATGGGATGCAGGGAAAGAAGCTTATGTTGCATCAATACAAGTTGATGTTTCATATGATGCTATATTCAATTTCTTTGATCCTGCAAATGGAAAGACAATTGGTATGGATATGG
>JFJP01042894.1_pt1 | contig 14722 bp, 11 predicted proteins | sample 431651 | NCBI WGS metagenome assembly JFJP01 (sample SAMN02602958, study PRJNA72255) | Microbial mat metagenome, whole genome shotgun sequencing project. | biome: fresh water; feature: sink hole; material: water; isolation source: purple microbial (photo- and chemosynthetic) mats found in...
AAGCAGTTTGCTTGCTAAAAACAACCGTCTCGACGGATGTCGAGACGGTTGTTTTTGCTGTTGCGGGCCCACGAGGACTTGAACCTCGGTCAACGGTTTTGGAAACCGGCATTCTACCACTGAACTATAGGCCCGTTACTTCTATAGGCTACATAGTAGGGGAAAGTGTCGTTTTTAGCAACTAGAATTACTGACAGTGTGAGAATAATTTTTCTAAATACTTTCGCTTTTGTCTAGGTTTTTTGTGTTGGGGATAGAAAATAGGGAAGATTGTATTCAATAGTGGCATAATGTAGATATGGCGAAACCACTTATTGTTTGTCGTGATCTTTCGATTATCTACAACAAAGGAAAATCAAATGAATTTAGAGCTCTTCAGGGTGTAAATACGGACATTTACGAAGGTGAATATATTATTTTGTTCGGTGCATCCGGTTCTGGCAAGTCGACACTTATGTATTCAATCCAAGGTTCACTGCCTCCGGGAGATGGAACTTTACTTATTCGTGGAGACGATATTTATTCTTATCCGCCAAGTGAGCGAGTATATTTTCAACGACACGTGATGGGTATTATTTTCCAGTCGTTTAACTTGATTGGTTCTCTTTCGGTTTTGGATAATGTGGCTCTACCAATGATTTTCTGTGATGCTGATAAAACCACAAGAGAGCGTCGAGCCCAGTCACTTCTTGATCGATTCGGAGTAGGGCACGTCTCACACAAAATTCCTTCGATGCTTTCAGGAGGTCAACAACAGCGTGTATCAGTAGCACGTTCAATGGTTAACGATCCTAAGATTCTCCTCGCAGATGAACCGACTGGTAACTTAGATTCGGTCTCAACCCAGCAAGTAATGGATAAAATCGACGAAATTAATACTTTTGATAGGCGAACCATTATTATGGTGTCACACAATGCTGCCCACTTATCTTATGCTCATCGAGTTTATTATTTGAAAGATGGTTTTGTAGTCCGTGAAGTAGTAAACCCACAAAGGAAGCAAATAAAGCCAGTTCGTGAAGGTGAGACTATTGTGACAGAGTTAGAACAATTAGCTCGTTTGTATCCATACGATTCAGTAGATAATCTTCGGGTGAAAAGTATGGTTAATTTTCTGACTCAAAGTTATACCTATGATCAGTTGATTAGACTTGAACACGCAATTGCACTATTCTTAAAAGGAAAAATTGATAAAGATACTTTTATTAGAGCTTTGATATTAAAAATTGAACAAGGTGGTGTAGAGATCGATGAAAAGGAAGCTAAGAGAATGGCATATAATGCCGAAAAACTGATGTTCCAAGCTGATGACATTCGTCGTTTTCGGTCAAAAAAAGACAATGACGATGTATTCTTTAGTCAACATAAACTGGCAGAACGTCTTCGTGATCATATGCTCCAGACTTGTGGTATTAAACTTACCAAAGAGCAAAATGAAAATCTTTTGGAAATGATAGCCGATCGGGTAACTGGTGTGAGTGAAGAAGATGAATTTAATGCCAGACTTATGCGAGGGATAAGTGCAAAAGGGTTAGCACTTGATGAACGTGAAGCTGACGATCTAACTCGATATTTTGAAAAAATAATTGCACAGGGAGTAGATGTGAGTTACAAGAATTAATGTAATTTATTTGTGCAATAATATAAGAAAATTTTTATGCGAATTCAAGATTTGGCACAACTTTCGACACGTATGTTTAAAACTAATCCTCTACGTACTTGGCTGACCATTTTAGGTATGGGAGTAGGTACAGGAGCAGTAGTGATTTTGGTTGGTCTAGGTTTTGGACTACAAAAAATTATTCTTGAACAAATAGTTTTTGGTGAAACTTTGCTTTCTTTAGGTGTGTCAGCGACTGGTGCACAAAATTTAAAGCTAACGCCAGAGACCGTTGATGTTTTTAAAAAATATCCTGAAGTAATAGACGCAGCTCCGTTGGCACGTTTTCCTGCTCTTATTACATATAAAGGTCTGACCGGTAATGTCTTTATTCAAGGTGTTGAGCCAGCTTATTTACGTTTCGCTGGAGTGACTGCTGTTGAGGGTGAAGTGTTTACTGATGAAGATGGGGGAGATACAAATACCATTATGCTTTCACCGGCAGTTTTAAAGTTGTTTGGTATTGAAGAGCCAAGTAAATTTATTGGCGAAAAAGTAGCTTTTAAATTACTTGTTCCTGCTGACGATGGAACTGGAAACGTGAATCAGGTGGTTATTGATAAAGAGTATGTCGTTCGTGGTATTACGAAAGAGGAAAGTGTTCTGAATGCTATGATGATGTTGCCTGAACTAACTAATCACGTTGGTATTGAAGAATATGAGCGAATCCAAGTGCGTGTTAATACCAGTGAAAATCTACCTATTGTTGAAGATCGATTGATAGAAGCTGGATATCGTGTGACTGCACTTTCAAAAACAGTAGAACAAGCTTCTAAAATCTTTCAAGGTATTCAAGCGGTTCTAGCGACTTTTGGTGGTATTGCACTTATTGTATCAGCGATTGGTATGTTTAATACTATGACGGTAACACTACTTGAACGCACAAAAGAAATTGGTATTATGCGTACCATTGGTGCATCTCCAAAAGACGTCAAAAATTTATTTATTTCAGAATCAATTGTTGTAGGGTTTATGGGTGGTGTGACTGGTATTCTGATGGGCGTAACTCTTGGTGCTACAGTTAATATTTTTCTAAATATTGTAGCTGGGCAATTTGGAGGACAAGCTGTCACACTATTCTCATTCCCAATTGGTTTTTTGGTTTTTATTGCACTGTTCTCAGCTGCGGTCGGTTATCTAACTGGAGTTTTTCCAGCCAGACGTGCTTCAACTTTGAATCCACTTGATGCTATTCGTTATGAGTAGTAGTTACTGTAGATAAGTCTGTGTATAACTAGTCATTAACTAGTTGAGTAATTGTTACAATAGATGGTGAAGTTTAATTTATAAAGTAGCAATTTATTATGACGAACAATTTACAAGCAAGATCAAAATACCTAGCAACTGCAGGTAAGATCACTATCGCAGCTGCAATTTCTGGAGTACTAGTTTTTGCTTTTGTGTTTTTATTTAACGCTGGAAAAACTGAGCTTTTGAAAGTAGAAGCTCAAACTGCCACAACCACTATTACGGTACTAAATACACCACCACAGTGGATAACGCTCGCTCACGAAGAATTTGAATCTTCAAGTTCTACACCAACAAATTCTGGATTACAAATATCTTGGACAGCATTAGCAGAGAATAACGGAGGAGCTCCATATTATTTGATTGTCTGTAGCACAAATGCTACCCCAACAGTTCCTGTTTCTGGTCAACCATATTGTAATGGTGGTATTCAATGGGGTGTATCAACCTCTACTGTAGATAGTACAGAAGCTAGGGTTGCAACAACCACAACAGAGATAGGTTCTTTTATCGGTGAAGTTTTACCTTGGTTTGCTTGGGTTTGTGATAATGATCCTGTGAACCCACGTTGTAACAATACTCTTTCACAGGGTCTAAATGCTACAAACTCTTCTCCATTTCACGTTAATTTCCGTCCTTCGCTCACTAATGTAACCTCAAATTCACCAGTCAACCCAGGTGCGCTACTCACCTTCAACTCCACATCATCTGACGGTAACGTAGTCCGAGGACCTGACAATATCGCTTTGTATGTCTGTAATGAAAACGACTTCGTACCTGCAACAAGAACTTGTGTTAGTGGCATACTAGCTAGTACTACTGGTAGTGTTACATCAAACGTAGCTGCAAGCTTTACTCTACCGGCTGTAATTCAAGACGATGTTTACGACGCTTACGTATTTATAATTGATCAATACAATCATACTGGTTCCGGTGGAGTTCACGCTACAAATGAGGGTTTTACTGTCAATAACGTAGCTCCAACAGTAAGTTCTGGGTCAGTATCAATTAATAGTGGTGCCAGTATTTCGCTTACTGCTCCGGCAGGTCAAACAACTGGTTACAGACTTGATTTTGAAACATCAGATGCTAATAGTTGTGAAAATGCTCTTGGTGGAGATGAAATGACTTCCTATATGTTGTCCATTTATCGAACATCATTTGGTACATCAACCTGTACCGGATTGGCTGGATCTTATAATGCTAATCGTTGTTATCCTAGTGGAGCTCCATCTGCTGTTTGGAATCTCGCTTGTACTGCATCGACTACAAGTTGTGGCGGTCCGTCTGATCCAACTCAGATTTGGAACTGTACTTTTCCACTTTGGTTTGTTGCTGACCCAACTGACGCTATCTCTCCTTACTCAGCAGATAATTGGTCAGTTGCTGTAGCTGGAGTTGACGACAATAATGCTACAGGAACAATGACTGTCGGTTCTACTCCTGTTGAACTTCTTAGTTTCCCAGCCATTGATTTGCTAACTGCACAAATTCCTTATGGTGCACTTGAACCTGGAGAAAATACTGGTACTCTCGATGCTACTACAACTGTATTGTCAGTAGGAAATACTGGTCTTAGTCAAAATGTTGAAGGTGAAGCTATGTGTCCTGGATTTGCGGTTGGAAATGATTGTATAAACTCAGCTACTTCAACAATACCTGATTTCAAGCAAGAGTTTGCCACTTCTTCAGTTTCTTACAATTCAGGATTTGACCTATCATCTTCGACTCCAAAACTACTTGATTTAAGAGTACCGAAGACTACTTCAACTTCAACACCAAATTCAGGAGTGACTTATTGGGGGATTGAAGTACCGATTTCTATCACAACTGCTGGTGCATATACAGGTTTAAATACCTTCTATGCCGTGACATCAAGCTCAACTTACTGGTAAAAACGACAAAAGTTATACACACAACAGCCACTGTTATCCATACAGTGGCTGTTGCTTTTTATTGATTTATTTTCGATAATTAGCAAGTGTTTGAAAGTCGTGCAAATATCATAAAAAAAATCTTTGGCATAACTATGCTTTTCTTTATTCTGTCCACTGAAATAGTTCGGGCAGGTTTTGGTATAACTCCTCCATATGTACGTAATACAAGTCTGACTCGCAACTCAACTTACGAACAACAAATACTACTTGTTCGAGGTAATCCCGACGGACCACAAAAAGCTTTGGTTACTGTTGACGCTCCTGAAATTGCTTCTTGGATTGAAATTGTGGAGGGTGACGCTATTCCTTTACCGCGTGGTCAACAAAAAGTGCCAATGACGGTTAGAGTGACTGTTCCAAAGGATGCTGATTATAAAGACTATCAAGGAGTGATTAGAATTAAAACTGTTCCAGATGATAATCAGGTCTCTGAAGGTTCTGTTAGTATTTCACTTGGGGCGCAAGTAGATATTGCTCTTACTGTTATTGATAAAAAAATTAAGGATTTTAGAATTCGTAAAATTGGAGTCTCGGATTTAAACGAAGGTAAGAAATTAGCTTGGCTTTATTTTCCTGGAAAAATTAATTTTTCAATGATGCTTGAAAATACTGGCAACGTAAATATCTCTCCTTCTAAGGTAGAATTTAGAATATTTGATTTTGCTGGACAAGTGCTTCTCGAAGAAGTTTTAAGTAAAGGTTATATAAAAGAAGTAGCCCCTTATGCCACAGAAGAAATTCTTGCCACTATTCCAACCAGATTACCAACAGGAAACTATATTGCTCGTTATCGTATTTATAATGAAGATGAGATTAAGCAAGAAGGGGAAATTAGTCTAAATATTAGACCTTACGGTACTTTACAAGAAGCTGGTTTTGGTTTTAGTGGCCTGTCTGTTCCTCATAAGATTTCATTATTTTTGCCACTCTTAGCACTTGTAATAGTTTTGTTATATTTTATCTATAACCGCCGTCTATCACGACGTAATCGTGAATAAACCTATGCTAACTCGCTGGTTTCATATTGCTCTAGGCTTGTACGTTCTTCAAGTCTTTATTCCGACTGTTGTGTCGGCAGATATTTCACAAAGTGCTACTACTACTCTTATTTTAAGTATTTGTGGAAATTCTATTGTTGATGATCCTGAACAATGTGACGTACCTGCCGAAACAGGTGTTTATAGTACTACTATTGTAGGTAGACAATGTAATCAAATTTGTAAGTGGGGCCCTTATTGCGGAGATGGAATTTTACAATCAAGTCAACAAGAAGAATGTGATGATGGTAATAATGATGATAAAGACTTTTGTTCATCTCTTTGTAAAATTGAACCAGCTGGTTCGGGTGGTGGAGGTACTTCTGGTGGTGGATCAGGTGGTGGTGGTGGAAGCACTGAAGATTTGGGTGATACTGTTGTTAACGTGACTGGTTTGGCATATCCAAATCGAACAATTAGTATCCTACTGGATACTCAAAATGTTGGCACTGTACGAGCTGGTAGTAATGGAAAGTTTGAATTTTCTACTGCCGCTTCTCCTGGAACAGCTTCTTTAGGTTTTTTTGCTACTGATAGTGCTGGTACACGTTCTATTACTTACAATACTACTTTTGATGTTACACAAGGTGCTGTGACAAGTGTCAGCGGGGTTATTTTGCCACCAACAATTCGTCTTTCAAAGCAAAACATAAACCCTGGCGAAGTAGTGACAATTAAGGACCTGATGGAACTTGGTCACTTCTTCTTAATACTTCCACTTTGCGAATCGCAGAGCATACTCTTAAAGCACGATCTGTTCTTGGTACAACATTGCAAACACAAAGTAGTTTTAGCTCCGCTCTACAACTTTTTGTTGGGGTTGATGGTAAAGCGACTCGACCTTCCGATTTAAACCGTGATGGTAAGATTAATCTCGTAGACTTTTCGATTTTAATTTTCTGGTGGGGAACAGCTGGAGGTAATTCAAATCCTCCTGCCGACATTAACGGTAATGCTAAGGTTGGTATCGAAGATTTTTCTATTTTGCTTTTCAACTGGACAGGATAACAATTATTTTAAACAAAGAGTCATTTCAGTAATTATTTTCATTAAGAGATTCAAAATTTTTATAAAAATTTTGAATCTTTTTGTGGTGCATAGAGGATTAATTTTGGTCTCTGATAATTCTTTTGTGTATAAGTCTGATGTTCAAAAAAAACATACGTTACAATATAAGAGTACTTGTTTTGGAGGTAGGCAATTAGTCTTACTTTAACTGTGTTTTTTTGCATAGTTTGGCACTTCAGCCGAGTGTTACAAAATAAGTATGTTTTGGAGCGCATTTTATACAGAGTGGGAGTGGAGACCCACTCTGGCATGAGTATAAGCTCATTTAGTTACGTGGTCGCGATAGGTTAACTAGGCACCAGGACTAATTCAACGTAGAGCAATATGTATAGAACGAATAACACGTTCTCGTTGCTCCAAGCAATAACCGCAGTGGTTACTCTCGCAATCATTCTTTGGTTCGCCGGAGCGACAGCCTTTAAGGCAGAAGCTGCTAATGTCATCTCCTTCAGTAACACCCTCTCAGACTCTGAGCCGGGGGTAGTGTCAAATCACACACTATCATTTGTTACTCCAACTGGTCTTGTAGCCGGTAATTCAATTTCAATTGATTTTGGTACTGCAATTTTTGGTAATATCGACAGCCTTGATGAAGGAGATGTCGATCTTAACATTGCTGGTGTCGAAAAAACCCTTGCCGCATCCGCTAGTGGTGCCACTTGGGGAGTATCTGCTGCTGGTTCTGTCGTTACTATAACTAGTGGTACTGATGTTATTGGAACTAATGCTACAGTAACAATCGAAATCGGTACCAATGCCACCACGGGCGGTACTGGTGTACACAGAATCTTAAATCCTGCAGTTGGTTCGTACGAGATCATTGTTGATCTTGAAGGTAGCGACACAGGTGCTACAAGAGTTGCTATAGTAAATGTTGTTACCGTAACCGCAGCTGTTGAAACTATTTTCAACTTTACAGTTACAGGTGTTAATGCCGATCAAGGTGTCAATACTGCAACTACTACTAGTACTTCAACCCCAACTGCTATTCCGTTTGGAATTCTAGCTTTAGATACACCAGCTACGGCTGCACAAGATCTTCAAGTTAGTACCAATGCGGCCAATGGTTTTGTGGTTACAGTTCAAACAGATCATCAACTGTTATCAGCTACAGGAGCTGATATAGATGGATTTGCAGATGGTGCATATACTACCTCCCCAATAGCTTGGGCTAGTCCTACAAAGGCTATTGGTAACGAGAATACCTATGGACACTGGGGTCTCACCTCAGATGACACTGGCTACTTTGGTTCTGCTGAATATGCATCAGCTTCAACAACTCCAGTAGAAATCTTTAGTCACAATGGCCCTGTAGATGGCGCTGAGGCTGGAGTCGGTATAACCCGTGTCGGATATACTGTTGAGATTACTGCTTTGCAAGAAGCAGGAGATGATTACACTGCTACATTGACATATGTAGCAACCCCAGTATTCTAGCCGAATACTGACTCTAAGCTTGGAGTTAACGCAAAAAAACCCTATCTCCCACCACGAGACGGGTTTTTTGTTTGTCTGTGTACAAATAATGATTAAAAAAACCTACTAGTTGGTATACTATAATTATGAAACTATTAGCCTCATTACTGTTGCTGTTGGGAATACTGTTTACAAACAATGTTGAAGCGTCAACTTTATATATTGACCCTGGAGTAGCCACTCTTGGTCGTGGAGATGCGATAACGACTGCTGTACGTATTATGCCCGATCAGGCTACTGGTGAGTGTATTAACGCAGTTGATGCGGTAATTACCTACACCGATAATATTCAACCTGTTGATGTATCAATTGGTAAGTCTATTTTTAATATTTGGCTTGAACAACCAGTTATAAATAAAGATGCTCGGACTATTACTTTTGCTGGTGGTATTCCCAACGGTTATTGTGGTCGAGTGGAAGGAGATCCTCGACTTACAAATATAATTGCCGAAGTAATTTTTAGATCACCAGGTTTACAAATTGGTGGTTCTGATCATCCTGAGGTAAAAATTGACTTTGCTCCTGAAACGCAAGTCTTACTTAATGATGGTCTTGGAACACGGGCTCCACTTACTACTCTGCCTGCTACTTTTACTTTATCAAAAGACCCGGGTTCTGAACTTAAGGACGACTGGCGACTGTCAGTACGTGAAGACGAAATACCACCTGAAAAGTTTAGTATCGAATTGGTGCGAGATGATACCACATACAGTGGCAAAAATTACATCGTCTTTAGTACTACCGACAAGCAGACTGGTATTAGTCATTATGAAGTGACCGAAGAACCTGTTTTGGAATTTAGTAACTTTAAGTGGGGTGGCACTGGTGTACCTTGGATTAGGGTTGATAACACACAGTATTTACTTGAAGACCAAAGTCTCAACAGTATCATTCGAGTAAAAGCTGTTGATAAAGCTGGTAATGAATATGTTGCTACTTATGTACCAGATGAATCAAAACAAACATTATCAAAAAACGCACTATTCACTTATCTATTCAGTGGTGTATTAGTACTACTTGTTATAGTACTAATAGTATTCTTAATCCTATATTTAAAGAGACGAAGAAAGTCAATCAAGCCTGAAGTTGAAACAATTTTTGACGAAATTAATAATTAATATCTCTTATGTCTAAGTTCCTTTTTGTTCTTTCGTTAATAATCTTGGTTTTACCAATTTCTATTCAAGCTGCCACTCTATCAATCTCTCCTAGTACTGGTGTCCATAGTGCGGGAGCAACTTTTTCTGCTAAAGTAATTGTAAATACTTCAGGAAAACCAATAAATGCTGCAGAAGGTACAATAAAATTTAATCCTAATGAACTCTCTGTGGTGTCTGTTGATCGTTCTGGTTCAATTTTTAACTTATGGGTCACTGAACCGACTTTTTCAAATTCAGATGGTACTGTGAGTTTTAGTGGTGGATTACCATCTGGTTATACAGGATCATCTGGCACTGTTTTTTCAATTAATTTCAAAACTAAAGGAGCTGGCACATCAAAAGTTTCATTGACTGCTGGTTCCGTTTTGGCGAATGACGGTATGGGTACCAATGTCCTAACTAGTATGAGTGGTGGTAACTACACTGTTCAGGCCCCTTCAACTACTCCTGAACCAGAAGTGATAATTGAATATGTTGCACCAGCCAATACTCCACTGGCACCAAAGATTACTTCAACAACTCACACTGAAAATGGGGAATGGTCAAAAATTAAAACTGCTCTACTAACTTGGTCGCTTCCAAATGATATTGAAGCTGTGCGTACCCTTTTTGACAGTAAACCAACTACTATACCGACAAAGGTTTATGAATCACCAATTAGTAGTATTGAACTTACTGATCTACCCGAAGGAGTATCTTATTTTCATCTACAATTTAAAAATGCCGATGGCTGGGGTAAGGTGTCTCATTTTCGTTTGGCAGTTGATACAGAAAAACCGAGTGAATTCATTATTGAATCTGCTAATGGTATAGAAAATGCTAATCCAATCCAAACACTTACTTTAAAGACCGTTGATAAAAATTCCGGTGTCGCTCGTTTTATGGTGAAGGTTGATAATACCGAAGCGTACGAATATCTTGATACAGAGGCTACTGGCAAAATTACCTTACCAAGTCTAGCTCCGGGGTATCACTCTGTTACTATAGAAGCTTTTGATAAGGCAGGAAATTCAGTGGTTACTAGTTATTCATTTACCATTGAGTCTTTTAGTAAACCGGTCTTTACAGAGTACCCAAATGAAATCAATGAAGAAGTAATTCCGGTCTTGCGTGGTACAACAAGAGCTGGGGCTGAAGTAGAAGCAACAATCAAAAAAATTGGCGCTGAACCAGCTGTTTACCATCTTAAAGCGGATGAGACTGGTATTTTCACTGTCATTCCAAGTGGTACTTTCACTAGCGGTGTTTATGAAGTATTTGCTCTGGCGACTGATATTTATGGTGCCAAGTCTGAAGTGTCCGATACGATTCGTATAGCAGTGCAAAAGTCAGGCTATCTACAGATTGGATCCTATATTGTAAGTGTTCTTTCGGTAATTGTGCCGTTAGTGGCAATGACATTACTACTCGTTGGTTTTGGTTGGTTTATGATATTCTATTATCGTCGTTTCAAGAATCAAGTATCACGTGAATCGAGTGAAGTAGTGTCAGTTTTTTCTAAAGAATTTGATCAATTGATAATTACTCTTGAAGAGCAAAAAAGTTCTTTAATTAATAGTCGCAAAACTGGACGTCTTACCAAAGCTGAAGAAAGTACTTTTGCTGAATTGGCTACAGTAATAACCGGTGCCCGTAATCGTATTACTAAAGAAGTAGACGATGTAGAACAAGTACTACACAAAAAAAGTAGCAAATAAAACATAAAACCTAATTATGCAAAAAAAAGAATTACTGATTGGATTAATACTGGGTGTGGCGATAGTTTTCTTAGTATCACAATATGTAGTTGATAGGCGTATGAAATCTATCGATCAAACAATCTCAAAAGAAATATCAAAACAAATAGAATTAACAACTGAATTTGAAGCACTGTTGGCACGTGGTGCTGTTACAAACGAAGTAGAAAAACTTATACCTGGATGTCCTGTAGAACAGATGATGACTTATGACACTTTGTTGTCTAACCTTGATAAAGGTCTACCTTATACAGATTTACAGAAATTAAAAGAACTTTTTTCGGTTTGTGGTAATGTAGCAGCTGTACGTCGCTCTGTTATGACTTTACTTTTAGCTGAAAAAGTGGAGGGAATGACTAATCTAATAACTTTGAAAGAGGTGGCTAAATTTGACGGAGTAAAATACCAACAGACTGTGTGGCAAGAATTGGCTAAAAAAGAGCAAACCATTAGTCAACTCTTCGTATCACTAGTTAATGCTCAAGAGTCAATTATTGTTGCTTTACTTAATAATGTGCCAGCAACTTCCATTACGGTTGAAAATATTAGAGCTTCGGCGCAGACTTTACGTGAAGAAATGCTCACCTTAACTGAAGAGGTTTCTGTTTTGAGATCTTCTTTGGTCAATTCATGAACTACATAAAAGTAATATTTAATAAAATATGGGCTTTATGCCACAAAAAAAAGTCTTCAACAGTTAGAAGAATGTTTCCACTAGTGATGGGTTTTTTGGCTATTTTAGGAGCAACTGTAATTAGTAGTGAAAGTTCTTATATCAAGCTCGTGCCTTCAACTACAAATGTTTTAGCTGGTGAACGATTTTCCATTGATATTTACGCCAATGCCCACGTTCCTGTTAATGCTCTGGATCTTACTATCAACTATTTACCAGAGGCAGTCGAGGTGATTGCAGTTGATAAAGCACAATCGGTTTTGACAATTTGGACAAAAGAACCAGCTATAAATACTGGTATAATAACTTTAAGCGGAGGCACATTTAGGCGTGGATTTATTGGTGAGCATTTAGTCGCCACGATAAAAGTAGAAGCCAAGTTTACTGGTAGTACTGAATTTTTAGTTAGTAAAGCCGAACTTTTAGCTGGTGACGGCCTTGGAACTCCAGTTAAAGTAACAGGTATTGGTGAAGCTTCAAAACAAACTTTTTATATTTATGATCAAAATGAAGATCCTACTAAAATAACGGCTAGTGTGGATATTAAAATTAAAACCGATATTGACGGTGATGGGGAGGTAACTCTCCGTGATATTAGTTCATTTATGGTTTCTTGGTCTAATAAAAATAAAACTTACGATTTTAATAATGACGGTAAGATGAATTTTGTTGATTTTTCAATTATCTTGGCTGAATCTTTTTTCTAATTTTCTTATAAACTGTTGATAACCTGTTTAAAAGTTGTTGATATAGCTGGTATTATTTAATCGTGGTGGGTTTTAGTTACTTTCCGCTACTAATGGCTGTATAGGATGAGTAAAAAAATTCATAATAAAAATGTCAAAAGTCGCGAAAAACCAATGACGGGTGTTTTTTGTGATAGCCCAATAATAGAAGACAGTCGGGCAAAAAATAAATTAATACTCTATCGTTTGGTATATCAGGGTCGTATTGGAACTCTGGCTGTTTTGCTATTGTTTGGATCGTTTTTTATGCAAGGCACTAATATAGCAAGAGCTAACGAGTTTGATCAGGTTCAAAATGAAATAACTTCTGAGGCTGACCTTGATACATACGCTGAAATAGAAACTGTTACTGAAACAGTGTCTTTTGATGATATTGAAGAAATAAATGAAGAAGTTTTAATACCAGAAGCTTCCACCACTGCAACTGCTACAGAAGAACTTTTTGAATCTGAGTTATTACAAGAAGATAGTGTTGAAGTTTTACCTGAAAATATAGATACTGGTAGTACTGAATCAATTGAAACAGTCTCTGAAGAGCAGGTCGAGCTTCTTGATGATACAGAAGATGATATTTTTATTACAGCAGAGAATGCCACCAGCAGTGAGGTGGTGTCGGAAGTCGTGGCAGTGACTTATACAGACGATGCTTTTTCGTTTAATAAAAAAGAATGTACAGAGTTGGCATCGGGTTCCTTTTATTGTCAAAAACCTCAAGAAAATACTTTAGACGATGCTCTTTTTTCTGCTCCTGACGCTGACGGAGATTTGGAAATATTTTTAGTACGAGATGGAGAACAGTCTCAAATTAGTTCAAATAAAACTGATGACACTGCACCATTTTATGATGCCAACAGTAATTCTATTGTGTGGCAAAGATTAATTGAAGACCGATATCAAATTATTGCTTATGATATTGAGTCAGGAGAAGAGGATATTTTGACTAGTACTCCTCAAAATAATATGGAACCAAATAGACAAGGTAAGTATACTGTTTGGCAACGTTGGGTAGACGGTGGTTGGAATATTATCTTAAGTGATGGATCAAAAGAAACGCAAATTACTAAAACCACTAGTCATAATGTTGCCCCCTACATTCACGGATCTTTAGTGGTATGGAACCGTCACGATCAGGTTAATGAAAGAACTATTGAAATGTATGACTTATCCACACAAACCTATGTCAGTATCGAAGATCCAGAAGGTATGTCAGTCTCAAATCCGCGAATGGTTTTCGTTTATGATTCTGTTCATTCAAATGGAGATATTGTTACAAAAGGTTATGATATGTTGGCTAAAAAATTTATTGACTTGGATACGTTACCGAGAAGTCTTCCAGATGAGATTCCTGCCAGCGATTCAACCGGTGAAACTCGTGCTTTGATTCAAACTAAGCCGAGCGTGAAGTCTGAACTTGAAGAATTAGCCAGTAATGAAGTCGCTGGTAGTACATCTTCAAAAGTTAATGCTTCGAGTACCGAAATTTCTGCTTTAGATTTAATGATTGCTACTTCGAGTATTCCAATATTGGATTTGTCTGAGAGTATTCCGGTACTTACTAAACCGGTGGTTACTGAAGCTGAAGATTTGTACATAGAGCCAATGATTGTTCATAGTGACCAGATATTGCCAGAAGATAAAGAAGTGTTTAAGTTTGTTGTACCAGATTAAATAAGTGGGTAATAGGGGAGAAAATAGAACTTTCCTCGTGTACAATATAGTTATTGGAAATATGGACACAACCGGTTTATTATCTATTTTAAAAAAGTTTACCACTATTACTTTGGTATTTTCGTTTTTTTTAGAAATATCAGCCTCATTATTATTGTCATTATTATTGTTTCTACCTCAACCAGCTTCTGCTGCACAGGTAGTGATTGAAAGTACTCCAAATACTACAAGAGCCTCCCATACTCAATCAGGAGCTTCGACTGTTTTTATAGATGATCAAGTGGGGTATAAATTTTATCGTAGTAGTACTGGT
>JFJP01034799.1_pt1 | contig 14721 bp, 12 predicted proteins | sample 431651 | NCBI WGS metagenome assembly JFJP01 (sample SAMN02602958, study PRJNA72255) | Microbial mat metagenome, whole genome shotgun sequencing project. | biome: fresh water; feature: sink hole; material: water; isolation source: purple microbial (photo- and chemosynthetic) mats found in...
ATGAAAAGCGGCAGGCATAACCCGCCCCGACACTAACAGTACGGTAGCACTTACTGGATTCCCGACACAGATCATCCACAAGGCGATGTTTTCTGGATTCTCAGACAATCTACCGGCGGGTTCATTGTAGGCGGGTGGGATTCGCTGATTAGCCGGCTCCTCCCCTAAACACTACTGTGAATGATCAGCCGGTTGCACGGAACCCGGCTATATGCTCCGGACGATCCGGAGCATTTTAATTTTGTGTTTCCGTGGCCATCTTTTTCCCCCTCATCTTCTCTGTGCCTCTGTGCCTCTGTGGTTCAGTTTTCTTGTATCCACTTTGCAATTTAATGCCGTGATTGTATATTCTTTGTGCGGGCGATCTGGTTTGCCGGAAGGATTCCAAACGCCGCGGAAAGGATACTACATGAGTGATACCAACAAGACAGTGGTAACGGATTCGGGAGTTCCAGTTGGCAACAAGGGAAAGGCTCAGCCAAGCGGGGTCAGGCACAAGATATTCAACATTGTAGGGTGGCTGGCGTTTACGCTGCTCTTGCCGCCTGTATTGTCTATGTTCGGGCTGCCGCAGTTCCAGGAGCTGGTGACTGCGCAGATAGGAAAATGGGGTTCTCCTGTAGCTCTGGTCATCTATTTTTATGCGATTTTATTCCTCAGGGTGTTTTTTGGTTCGGACCAGAGGTATACCCCCGTATTGATTGGATACGCGGTAAGTTTCCTGTATTTCTCCAATTCACTCGATATCGGGTTCATGAAATGGCTGCGGGACCTCAGCGCGACTGTCCCTTTCCTCAGCTATCCTTACATGAGCTTTGTAGCTGGAGTCATAACCATATTCCTTGCCAATGCACTTTCGGCAGCTAAAAAAGCCAACTGGATACTGGACGTGATACTGCTGGTGATAGTGCCAGCCGGAGCTTTAGTGGCAGCTGGCATCTACCTTCCAGGACTGCTCGGTTTATAGTCGGGATTACCGTGACTCCAGCCGCGCGCCGCATTATGATTGTTGCGTGGACAAAACGATTCTGCTGGCCAACAAGGGAATTCAGTTGCTTGAAACGGGCAGGAACGAAGACGCTGCTTTGGCCTTCATCGAAGCCAGAAAAGGGGACCCGGATTCACCCGATCTGGCATTTAACCTGGGGCTTGCCAGGCTTCGCGACGGCAGATGCCGGGATGCCAGGATCGCGTTTGAAGAGTCGCTTGCCCTTGGTGGCGAGAATCCGGACCTGCTTTCAAACCTCGGGCTTGCCCTGTTTGAGCTTGGCAAGGAACAAGAAGCTGAAAATCGCTACCGCCGCGCACTTGCACTTGAACCGGGACACCCGGAAGCGTCAAACAATCTGGGCGTGATCTTGTTCAGTCGCGGCCAATTTGCCGAAGCGCGGGAAGCATTCCTTGCAGCAGTGCAACGCAGGCCGCGGTATACTGATGCATGGTTCAACCTGCGCGATGCCTGCGACCGGCTTGGTCTGGTCAAGGAGCGGGACGAAGCAACTTTGCAGGGGCACAAGGGGGAAACGCGATGAAGCCAGGAGATACGATACACGGCGCGTACGTTCTGGAAAGCATGCTGGGGAAAAGCCCGTATGGTCAGACCTGGGCTGCCAAAGCCGGCAACGGCTGCGTGAACGCGAGTCCGGGGACAGAGCTTGTCATCAAAGTGATCGATTTGGCCGAGGCCCCCGACTGGAAGGCCCTGAGCCGCATTGAAAACGAGGCCGCTGCTCTCAAATCGATGTCGCATCAGGCAATTCCACGCTACGTTGACGCATTCAGGCTCGAAGAATCCGAGGAACCGGAATTCGTACTGGTGATGGAACGGATTCCAGGCCAGAGCCTCGCCGCTGTCGTCGAGTCGGGCAAAAGATTCACTGAGCCGGAGATCGAGACCATCACAGCGGAACTGCTCTCTATCCTGGCCTACATTCATTCGCTGCGGCCGCCAATAATACACCGTGATGTGAACCCCAAAAACATTATTTATAAACCTGACGGATCCATAGCTCTCGTTGATTTTTCCGGCGTCCAGGACGCCGTACTGCTGGCGTACCGCGATACTTCCACGATGATTGGCACGGCGGGATACACGCCGCTCGAGCAGGTGTCGGGCCGGGCGAGCGTCCGTTCAGACCTGTATGCCGCGGCGGCGACGGCGGCTTTCCTGGTCACGAGAAAGCATCCTTCAGACCTGCCGGTTTCCGGCATGCGCATCGATCCAGGTGCATTTGTCGAACTGTCTCCGCGCCTGCAGCATGTGCTCGATTCATACCTGGATCCCGATGAATCACGGCGAACCCTGGCACCACTCGAAGCGGTCGCGCTATTACGGGGAGAAAGGCTCGTCCCCGATTCTGGGCAGCCAGACGCTTCCAAAGCGTCTGGAACGTTGGCGGGGAAGGCTGCAGCATCGAACAAGGCTGCCAGCAGCCTGATAGGCATTGCGGAAAAATTTGCCGAGCGGGTTGCCGACAGCATCGAAGATCAGGTCCGCTCAAAGAAGGCTGACTATGAGGAGTATAGCGCTCCCGAACCGACCTTTGGCGTTGAAGCCACCGGAAAACGCGCTGTACTGGGCACCAGGAAAGCACCAGAGAGCCTGCCCAGCGACAGCAAGGTGGTACTGTCTTCTACCCCTGAATTGCTGAGCCTGCTCATACCGCGCAGCGGACTGCGCAGCCCCGGTTTCTGGTTCTCAAGCAGCTTCGCGGTTTTCTGGCTTGCCTTTGTAGCCTTCTGGACCTTCTCGGCGGTGGCCATGGGCGCACCCATCTTCTTTGCCATGTTTTCGTTGCCGTTCTGGGCTGTCGGGATTTTCCTGGTCAGGGTCCTGTTAAAGCCTGCGCTGAGTACGGTCAAGCTGGATATTACCCGTGAGGGCGGACTCGTGCTGGAGGAAACATTCATAGGCAAACCCAGGGTCAGGGTATGGCCCTTGTCTGATATTGGCGTCTGCAGGGTAGAAAACTCGCCTGTTTCACAAAATGGCAAGCATGAACGCGATGTCGTCATAGAGACGGGCTCAAAAACAGCCCGTTTCGGCAGGTCGTTGTCGGAACGGGAGCGACGGGCGGTTGCGGCATCCATAAACGGCTGGCTGAACGCCGGGAGGGCCGGGACTAGCTGATGGGGCTGTGCGGGTTTCCGGCTTGCATTTCATCGATGCAGTCCGTATCTTTCAAGTATTGACCGTTGCCGATGGAGGCAGCGGCCAAGCGCGGATGCCCTTGGGTCCGCCTCCGCCCGCTCCGTATGGAGGGGCGTATGTTTTTCGCCTTATGGGGGAATACCTATGAAAGGCAACAGGATGTATGTCGACATCGGTTCGATGCTCGACGAGATTTTTGACGCAGCCAAGACTTTTGGCAACCAGATGAAGGACAACTTTGGCCCTGGCGGACCAGGAGGCCCGGGTGGTCCCGGCGGCCCTGAAGGCCCGCGTCATGGCGGCCCCTGGTTCCACGGTATGGAGCAGGACGAAAATTCCGACTGGTACCCTAATTTCTCGTACCCGCCGATGAATATTTTCCTTACCCAGGACCGGTCGATGGTTTTTGAGTTTGCGCTTTCAGGGTTCGAGGAGAAAGACATCAGCCTGTCGTTCCAGGGCGACTACATGGTGTTTTCTGCGCGGATAGGTCTGGATTCAGTTCCGGATGAGGGCATTCGCTACTTCAAGCGCAGGCTCAAGCTCAAGGACATTGAAAAGCAGAAGTACTATGTGCCTGCAGAAAAATTTGACCAGGTTGCGGTGAAGGCTGTTTTCAAGAACGGCATATTGAAGGTCAACGTGCCACCAAAAGAATCCAGCGTGCAGAACGATGGCATCAGGATAGAAATTGTCAAAGAAGGCGAGTGACGTCCGGATTCCGGGCATGTTTCCACGTTAAAACTCACCTGGACAGGCAGGCGGATCAGTCCGACCTGCCTTTTTTATTTGACACCTATGTCCAACTCAAACATACTTGTTCGCATTGCAGCACAGGAGGGATGACATAAAAACAACCAGACTGGATGCTGGCGTTGCCAAGGAAATCCTGCACGCACGCATAATGATGTTCCTTCGGCTCATGCCGCTGGCTATCATCACCAATCTGGCCAGTACTATCGGCCTGTTCTGCTTTTTTGCAAAGTATTACGATACCCGGTCTGGCCTGGTTTGGCTCGGATTGTTTTCAGTCATTTCGATTCTCTGGTACATACAGACACGCTCTGATTCTAACAGGAAAACCGGCCTGCAAGGTGCGTCCCTGGCGGGGCACATGGTTTTTTCAGGGGCAACCGCGGTCCTGATCGGTTTCGGGTATATCTATCTCTATCCCCGCTTGCTGGGATACGACAAGCAGATGCTCATGGTAGCCCAGGTCATGTACCTGATAACCGGTGCATCGATAGCCAGCATCGTGCTCAGGGTAGCTCTTGTCTGGGGCTCCATTCTGAGCGCTGCCGCGTACATCGCCATGATCCTTTTTGAACAGGAATTCCGGCTTGTTTCACTGGCTGGCTTCAGCTTCGTACTGGGCTTCGTCATTGCGAGCAACCTCTTCTTTTACCGGATCAACCAGGAAAGATTCAGGTTCCAGATAATGGCGGAAACCAGGGAACAGGAATTGTCGATGATTTTCGATCAGAGCCCGATTTCGATCGTCATGACCGATCTGGCGGGGACGATCGTAAGGACGAACAAGAAAACGGAGGAACTATCCGGTTACAGCGCAGAAGAGTTGTTAGGCCAAAACCCGAGGATCATGCGTACCGAAGAGACTCCGCCCAGCGTATACCAGGAATTATGGGATACCGTAAGCAAGGGAAAGACATGGACCGGCCAATTCATCAACCGTGACAAACATGGTACCAAGTATGTGGAGAAGGCTTCCATAAGCCCCATCATCGGGCTGGACGGAAAAATAAAAAACTACATGGCAATCAAGGAGGACATGACCCTGCAGCGGGGTTATGAATTGCAGCTCCAGCGGCAGAGCGAGATCATCGAGCTGCTGCTCCAGGATTTCGAGAACCAGTCCGACGATTGGCTCTGGGAATTAGGTCCTGACCTGAAGATCACCTACATATCAAACAAGATACTCAAGTATATCGGCGACATACCCATCATCGGCCAGGAAGTCTCGTATTTTATGGCTGCTCTGCTTCCACCGGATGATATCGAGGCACGAAATCTTCTTGACAAGGTGATTCTGGCCCTGCACGAAGGGAAACCCTTCAAGGACGTGCAGCTGAAACTCCATATATCCGGTGTTACCGAGTGGTTCTCCTATTCAGCCGTGCCTCTCCTTGAAGCAGGCAGCCATATCAATGGCTGGAGAGGTGTCGGTCACGAGATAACGGATCAAAAAAACCTGGAACTCCAGCTCCATAGACGCGCCAATTTCGACGAGGTGACGGGGCTGCCGAACAGGCACAGGTTTCAGGAAATCATTGAAGCTACACTTGGCACGGAAACCTTGGGTACCATGGCCATACTCGGCATAATAAACCTGGGCAAGCTTGACCCGATCAGGGCGGAATTGGGTTCATCGACGTGCAACATGATCATTGACGTTTTTATCCAGAATTTCCATCAAATAGTTGGAGCCGATGTCATCCTGGCCAGGTTGACCAGGAATGAATTCGCTTTCTGGGCCGTCGAGCCCGACGCCGACACGCTACACAATATTCATCGCTTTGCAAAAAAAGTAAATGAATCGTTGCATGTGGGCCGTGATCATTTCTACCTTGACCTGTACATGGGCCTGGCTTTCTACCCTGAGGATGCCGCAGACAAGAACGGGGTTTTCAGGGCTGCCGACCTGGCGCTGAACGGTGCGATGGCCATTTCCGACAGAAAGGTCATGCGGTATCAGGAAGCGTTGGCTACCGCTTTTGTGCGCCGCCTGAACCTCATCAAGGAATTTTCCACGTCGCTGGAAACGGGGCTGTTCCAGATGTACTATCAGCCGCAGGTTGATTCCACTACCGGCAGGATAACGGGAGCGGAAGCCCTGATCCGCTGGAAGCACCCGCACTACGGCATGGTTTCACCCGGAGAATTCGTACCCCTTGCTGAACAGAGCGGATTCATCATAGCGATGGGTGAATGGTGCCTCTTCCAGGCATGCAGCGACGCCATGGCATGGGATCAAGACCTGAAAGTTTCCGTAAATGTTTCAGGAGTCCAGTTGCGCGATACACGCAGCATCATACGCGTTGTCAAGCGGGCCTTGTCCGAGAGTTCGCTGCCACCGGCAAGACTCACGCTTGAAATTACCGAATCAGCCATGCTTGGCAATGGGGATGACATCATTGACCTGCTCGCTGAACTGAGGAAAATTGGAGTCTCGATTGCCCTGGACGATTTTGGCACCGGTTATTCTTCACTCGCGTACATCCAGCGCCTGCAGCTTGACACACTCAAGATTGACCAGACTTTTGTACGGAAACTGAATGATTCAGACAACGCTGGAAGCATGATATCGATCATCATCGACCTGGCAAACCTCATGCACCTGGAAACCGTGGCAGAAGGCATCGAAGATAGTAGCCAGGCGGCAAAATTGCGTGATCTGGGATGTACGTTTTTACAGGGATACCTCTACGGAAAACCGATGAACCAGGAAAGTTTCCAGAAGCTCATTCCAGGCCAAACCCGCTAAATTCCATCACTGCGGAGGCATCTGGAAAGGCATCACATCTGGGTCGTCAGGTGGTCCTTGAGGCGCCTTGAAAACTCATCAAGGTGGCTCATGATGAAGATACCGGCGTACAGCGTAACCGCGCTCCCCAGGGCAAGTGCCAGGGGGAAGGTGAACATGTCGCCATAGGCAGCTTTAAGATCCCTGAATTCCGACATCATAGGCACGATTACCATCGACGCTACCATCAGGATACCTGCAACGGCCCAATCACGCATCGATACTGATCTGCGCGGAGCCGGCGTATCAGCCAGAGATGCCAAAACACGTGGTGCCAGGTCTACAGAGCCTGCGGCGTCCGGCATCCGGTGAAGGCCGAGCGCATTGGCGAGCAGAGCGGCTTCTGCCTTGCAGTCATGGCACGAGTGCATGTGCGCCGCCATTTCAGGCGGGAGGGCTTCGTTGTCCAATTCATCAAGCAGTACCAGAAACCGGTCACAAGTCATGGTGCAGCCTCCCTGGCGCAAAGCGCCTTGCGCAGATCGTGTTTGGCCCTGAACACGTGCGATTTTATGGTGTTGACGGGAAATCCAGTCGTCTGGCTGATGTCTTCGTACTTCATCCCGTCCCTGAAGTAGAGATCCAGGCATACCGCGTATTTTTCTGGCAGGGCCGCCATGGCCTTCCGCAGGGCCAGCGCGGTTTCGGCCCGTAGATGAGCTTCTTCTGGCGACAGCGAGCGTACGTCGACCGGATCAGATTCCAGCGGCTCGTACCTTCCGGCTTTGCGCTTGGCGTTGATGCCCGTATTGTACGCGATGCGCGTAATCCACGTTGAAAAACTGGAGCGCCCCTTGAAGCCGGCCAGACCCGCATAGGCTTTCATCAATACATCCTGCGCGAAGTCTTCCGACTCGTCGGCATTCCTGAAGAATCCATAACCCAGACGAAGCAACCTGCGCTGGTACCTGCGCACCAGTACGGAAAACGCATCGGTATCACCGTCCAATACCCGGTCTATGACGTCTTCATCCGCTGTTTCCGGCCCGACAGGGCTCATGCCTGGTGGCGGATACGGCTGAACGAGTAAAAGACGAGCAGGCCTATGCCTACGGATAACGGTATGAGGCCGCCCAGCAGGGTAAACCCGACGGCGGACATAGCCGTAAACACTATCGTCAACGTAAGTCCTACCGCCGAGAGCAGGATTCCAGAAAGCAGGCTGAAAGTCACCAGGTCGAGAGGCGCAGGTTCATACGTACCCTTGTCGATCCTGAGCATCCGCTCGCGATGGCTCCACAACAAATAAAAAAACACTACCGTGCAACCCATCACGATAGCCACTATAGGTATGATGGCAATGATTACCTGGGCGGCTGAACTAAGCTCGTTTTCCATTATTTTCCCCGATCCACAGTACAGTATTCATGGCCCGCTTCCGCGGAGCACGGTGATATAGACAGCGGAGCTCCACCTTGGTTGCACCGTAACGGCGAGCCGGACCGGTTTCCATCAAACCTCCATGGTCCTGGTGGCTATCACATCGACACCAGAACCCAGGTAGTCGGCGATCAGCACGTCACCACGGTGCACCGGCAAGCTTATCTTGAGGGCGTACATCGCTTCCAGCAATTCAGGCACGCCGTTTTTGGGAAAGGGAGCGCTGGTACGTACGGGCAGGCGCGACACGGATGAAAGATCGCGCAACCTGGCAGCTCGCACATCGGGACCACCGGCAAGTGCGACCGTGGCGCTGACAACCCGTTTTGGCGACAGGAGCTCCTCGGTGGCGTACTTGACTCCGCGGGCGCAGCGGTTGCCGGTTACGGACAGGCTGCCGTCCGTTTGCCTGTCAATGGAAAGGTGGCAGCCCAAAGGGCAAGTGATGCATATAAGTTCTTCGCTCACGACAGGCTCCTCGCTCATGTTATTGAAAGTTCCACCAAGGGTTCTGGCGTTCCCAGCGCAGGTTCCAGATCCTTGGGTCCAAGTTCAAGCGCAATCATTTCTGACGGCTGGATGTGGCTTTTCCTGACGCTCTTGACCACGCGGTTGTTCACTTTGACTTCGAGCATCGCGTCGTTCTTTACTATCATCGTGCGCATGTACAGCTTGTTGGTGGCATGAAGGTCGACGCGCCCAGGTGCGGTGTACCTGAGGTTTGCGCCAGTCTTGACGCGGGCCTCCGCTTTCGGCCGCTCTCCCTTGAGCCAGCGTGCTGCGTGCAGACCGGCCCGCCTTGATTCCTCTACTACATAGTCTACCAAGTCGTGCACGTGCAGCACGTTGCCGCAGGCGAATATGCCAGGCACGTTGGTCATCAGCATCGAGTCGACTGCCGGGCCATTGGTCATGGGGTTGAGGACTACCCCGGCCGTCTTTGACAGTTCGTTTTCAGGAACCAGGCCGACCGAAAGAAGCACGGTGTCGCACGGAATGGTGAATGCCTTTTCCGTCTGGATGGCGCCGTTTTCTATCGGGGTAATCTCCACGCCTTCTACGCGGTCCTTGCCAATGATATTTGTTGTCAGGTGCGAGAGGTACAGCGGAATGTTGAAATCGTGGAGGCACTGGACAATGTTGCGCGTCAGACCGGAGGGGTACGGAAGTATCTCGACGACCGCGTGTACCTTGCAGCCAACCCAGCTCATCCTGCGGGCCATGATCAGCCCGATATCGCCAGAGCCTATGATCACGATATCCTTGCCGGGCACGAGCCCCTCGATGTTGACCAGCCGCTGCGCAAGCCCGGCCGTGTAGACGCCCGCCGGCCGGTCGCCGGGTATGCGGATGTTGCCCCGGTTACGCTCGCGGCATCCCATGGCCAGCACGAGCACGCGGGTGCTGATCCTGAGGACGCCATACCGGCCCGAGTAGCAGTACAGGGTTTTCTGCTCGCCCGATGCGTCCATTTCCATGACGGTGGAACCGGTAAAGGCTTTGATTCCGGTACCAGTCAGCCGCTCCTCAAGCTTTTCCGCGAACTCCGGGCCTGACAGTTCCTCGTTGAACTCAATAAGGCCGAAGCCGTTGTGGATGCACTGCGTCAGGATTCCGCCCAGGCTTTCTTCGCGCTCGATGATGGCGCATGAAAATCCAGCGCGGTCAAGCTCGATGGCGGCAGCCATGCCTGCGGCGCCTCCGCCTATGACTACAGAATCAAATTGAATGTCTTTCATAGCGCGTCCTTGAGCACCCGGCTGCCCTCGCCGCTCTTGCTTATCTGATCCCACGACATGCCTGTTTCCCGCATGATTATCTTCATTATCTTGTACGTGCAGAAACCCCCTTGGCACCGGCCCATCTGCGCCCTGGTAAAGTATTTGATACCGTCGAGGGTCGTATGACCGGCGCGGATGGCTTCGACGATCTCTGCTTCCGATACCTTTTCGCAGCGGCACACCATGTTGGCGTAGGCGGGGTCGGCCTTGGCCAGCTCGTCTACCTCGAAGGGGGTCATGTCCTTGACGTGCGGCCGCTTGCCTACGAACGGGTTGTAGTCCGGCTTCTCGCTCAGCCTGAGCCCTTCCTTTTTAAGGAGATCCTTGACGTACTCGCCGATTGCGGGGCTGGCGGTCAGGCCTGGCGACTGGATTCCAGCCACCTGTATGAAGCCTGATACCTTTTCGCTCGGGGCTATGTAGAAATCGCTGCCGAGTATCGGCCGGAGCCCTGCAAAGCTGGTTATGACGTCGTATTCAGAAATCGAAGGCACCATGGCCCGGGCGGAAGACAGTATCTTTTCAAGGTGTTCCTGCGTCGTGGCCAGGTTTGTTTTATCGACGATGACTTCCGCTGTCGGGCCGATGAGCACAGTGCCTTCAACGGTAGGTACGACGAGCATGCCCTTGGAGACGCTCGTCGGCACCGGAAAGACGACCCTTGAAGGCCGCGAGCGGGTCATCCGGTCAAGGAGGTAGTATTCGCCTTTGCGGGGTGTTATTGAATATTCCTCCGCGCCAAAAATTCTGGATACTTCGTCGGCGAACAGTCCCGCCGCGTTGACTACGTAGCTGGCACGCACCGAACGCCCGTCGGCCGAGCGGACCGTCCATTCATCGCCGGCCCGCGCGGCGAACTCCACCCTGAAATCGGTGAGCATTGAAACACCGTTTTTGATCGCGTTCTCAACCAGGGCAAACACGAAGCGGTACGGTTCGACAATGCCGCCACCTGGCACCCAGAGGCCGCCGAGCGTGTCGGGGTTGAGCTTTGGTTCCAGCTCCAGCATACGCTCGCGCGAGCACATCTCGATGCCGATGACCCCGTTGTCAACGCCCTGCATGTACAGTTGCTCGATCGCGCGCATCTCGTCTTCGTGCAGGGCAGCGACAACAATGCCGCAACGCCTGAACGGAAAATCGAGCTCCTGCTGGAGCCTGTCGAACATCATCGCGCCCTGCAATTCCAGGCGGGCCTTGAGGTATTTCTTGCTTTCGTGGAAGCCTCCGTGCACGATGCCTGAATTGGCTTTGGAAGTTCCGAACGATACGTCAGCCTCCTTGTCCACCAGCACGACATCGAGGTCGTACGCAGAAAGTCGACGCGCAATATTTGCTCCGCTGACGCCGGCACCGATGATGCACACATCGTAGCGGCCCAATCCAGTTTTCACGACTGGCTCCTTCATTCTTTGACTTCGATCAGATTATACGAGCTTTTGGCAGTCTATCAAGGCAAAGCTGACATGCATTGCCAACAATTCCTGGGCAAGGACAATACGACGCATAGAAACAACGTATAGCATCACCGCGAACTCAGGGATATACTGGGAGCAAATGGAACTGACCTCCTACGAAAGCAGTCTTGGCCTGACCGCCAGGATTTCGATACCCAGGCTGCGTGCCGATCGAGTGCGCAGGCCCCGCCTTATCGAGCGCCTCGAAAAGGCCGCCGACGCACGCCTCATTTTCATTCAGGCTCCCGCGGGTTTCGGCAAGACGACCCTCATGGCGGACTGGCTCGCCACGTCGCGCCGGCCCTTTGCGTGGCTGGGCATAGAGAGCGGCGCGGAGGATGCCGACGCCTTCCTTGCAAGGCTCGATGCAGCGGTCGATATCGCCCTGTCGCCCGTTCCCTTCAACCGGGCGTATCCCGTCGCCGACCTGTCCCGCGAGGCATTCCTTTTTTCCATAGCGACACGAATAGCCGATTCCCGCCTTCCGCTCATCCTCGTCATCGACGACTTCCACAACCTGCGTGACACCGCGTCGCAGGCGCTCGTCTCGCGGCTCTGCGATATCCTGCCAACCGGGACATGCCTCCTCATCGCAAGCCGCGAGGGCATCCCCTTCCCGGCCGCACGCTTGCGCGCCCGCGGCGAGCTCAAGGAACTCGGCATGGACGACCTGCGCTTTACCGCACCAGAATCACGGGAATTCCTGTTACGCGCCGATCTGCCCAGACTGACTGACGAGGCAGCTGCCACGCTTGAGGCCCGCACGGAAGGCTGGGTAGCAGGTCTCCAGCTCGCCATAATCGCCCTCAGGGAGAGTCAGGATCCCGGCCGCTTCATAGACGCCTTTGGGGGTACATCGCGCGATGTGTACGACTTCCTGTCCGAAGAAGCGCTGGCCGCGATGCCGCGCGATGACCTGGACTTCCTCACCGCATCTTCAGTGGTAGACCGCTTCTGCGCGCCACTCTGCGCGGCGATAACCGGTGATGGTCCGTCCGGTGCCGGAGAAGCTACGGCCCGCCTGCTGCGTCTGGAGCGCAACTGCCTTTTCATAGTCCCCCTCGACGACAAACGGTCATGGTACCGTTTCCACCACCTTTTCCGTGAGGCCCTTCTGGGCAGGTTGCGGGCCTTTGATCCCGACCGCGAACGGGAGCTTCGGCTGGCAGCCTCGACCTGGCTTGGAGAAAACGGCTACCAGGCTGACGCGTTACGCCAGGCCGTTCTGGCCGGCGACGCCTTGCGTGCCGGCCTGCTCGCGGAAAACCAGGCTTTATCCGTCCTCGAGAAAGGCGACCTCAGGGAACTACGCGAGGGATTCGAGTCTTTCGACGCTTCCGCCAACGAAGCAGGGCCATGGTTCCGCCTGGCGAGTGCCTGGGCTGCGGCTTACGCCGGCGAGCTGGAAAAAGCCCTGGCGCGCGCAGCGGCAGCCGAAGAAGCCTCACCCGCCACGGCCGCCCTCCTGCGCGCCGCGCGTGGAACAGAGAGCGAGCATTTCCGTTCGTCGAGCAGACAGGAAAAATACGAAGCGGAAAACGTACAAATGATCAGGGAGCTTGCAGCCAGGTCGGCCGCGGCTGCCGGACTTTCGGAGCGCCGTCTGGCCGGACAGATAGAGAGCCTCCGCGCCTACGTCGCACGCCTGCAGATGGAAGCCCGCGTCGGCCTTGACCGGGCTGTACGGGCTCTGGAACTCTTGCCTGTGGAGGACCTGGTTCCGCGCTGCCATGCAGAGTACAGCCTTGCGAGCGCCTTGTACGTACTCGCAATCGACGTAGAATCGGATGCCACCTACCTCGCGGCCATGGAAACCGCGAGGAGGGCGGGCGTTCTCCACGTACGCTACCTCGCTGCCGCCGGTCTGGCCAACCTGCGCCTGGCCTTGGGCAAACTCGATAGCGCCAAGTCACTCTGCCTGGCCATCTCGGTGGAGCCGGAAGCGTACCGCTACCCGGCGCTCGGTGAAGTTTTCATCATACTTTCCCAGCTTGAATGGGAGCGCGAAGAGATAAGCGCGGCGCTGGAGGCAGGAAGACAGGGCCTTGAACTCTCGCTTCGCTGGGGGCAGGCAGATGGACTGGTGTTTGCCTATATCACGTTAGCCCTGGCACTTTCAGCCGCAGGCGATTCAGAGTCGGGCCTGGAGCTCCTTACACGGGCATCGCGTCTGGAAAGCGTCTCGGCATGGCACGAACTGAACATTCAAGAGGCCATAGCCTCCATAGAACTGGAACGGGGCAACCGGGCCGGCGCAGACGATTTTTGCTCCCGACCCCAGGCTTTCAATACGTATGAAGGATTCTTTACCCTTGCCCACTGGCTCATCCTCAGGAAGCGGGCGGCCGAAGCCCTGCCGTATATCGAATATTACCGCGAACGTGGCGAAAAGCGGGGTACGCTGCCGCGCCTTGCCGATGCCTACATCCTCATGGCCATGGTAGCCAAAACCCGCGGCGAGCGCATCGAAGCCAGGGACTGGCTTGAAAAAGCACTCGCGATCGCCATACCACGCGGGCTCATCAGACGTTTTATCCACCGCGGCGATGGAATCCGCGAGCTCTTGGCGGAACGGCAGGCGGACCAGCCGGACCCCTTCGTGGAACGGCTGCTCGGCGCTTTTGCCGTGGACGCCGAACGACGCAGGGAAAAAGCGCGTGCCCGCCGCGTCGATGGAAAGGCGCGGAGCGAATCTGCCGTGGAATCGCTTTCGCCACGGGAGCTTGAAGTGCTCCGTCTTCTTGGCGAAGGGCTGACTGCGGAGGAAATTGCCGAGCGGAGCTTCGTGGCCCCCAGCACCATACGTTCCCATGTCAAGGCCATCTATGGAAAGCTCGGCGTACATCGGCGCGTGGAAGCCCTGCGGCGCGCTGGAGAGCTGGGCCTCATCTAGCCCGACTTTTGAAATTGGCTCGATTCCCCTGAATTGAGGATACTCCCCTTCCAGAGCCAGCCGCAGAATCGGTCTGCGGCGGACCGTCTACGCGATTATGTGCGTGGATACCGGTCCGCCCAATCCGAAATCACGGAGGAAGTATCAGATGAACAGAAAAGCGCTCTCGCTTCTCGTAGCCCTCTCCCTGGCCGTCTCGCTGGGAGCCCAGGTCAAGGGACCGATCCTTGACAAAATCCTGCTGGACGCCAAGACACAGCAGGACATCGCCCTGAAAGATGTCGCAACCGGCAAGGCCGACATGTTCAACTATCAGACGGACGGCGCCGCGTACAAGGCCCTGCCGGACGATGTAAAGTCAAAACTGCTTGCCTATGACAACACGGGTTCAAGCTACCTTTCACTGTATACCAACCCCTACCCCAATAAAGCGCCGTACCAGGGCACGGTTGAAGGCAAGACCGTCTTCAATCCCATGGCCATCCGAGAGGTGCGGTTTGCCCTCAACTTCATTTTCA
>JFJP01039038.1_pt1 | contig 14721 bp, 5 predicted proteins | sample 431651 | NCBI WGS metagenome assembly JFJP01 (sample SAMN02602958, study PRJNA72255) | Microbial mat metagenome, whole genome shotgun sequencing project. | biome: fresh water; feature: sink hole; material: water; isolation source: purple microbial (photo- and chemosynthetic) mats found in...
GCAGTATGCATTTTTACAATATAGATACCATTGCCATTTACATTAACGCTTTTCACTTTGTTTTGTGATTGAATTAATTTACCTTGTGCATTGAAAACTTCAACTGCTTTCACATCGCCATTCAGTTTCAAAGTATTATCTTGAACCGTTACAAAAGCATTGGATTTGTTTGGTGTAGATAACCCTGTTGAAATACTGAAGTTAGCAATTATGGTACGGTAGGTACCATCTGTTGGTGTAAATGCGGGTAAAGAAGCTGAATTAGAAATTTCGGCAGCCGGTATAAATGAAGGCTTTGATGGTGAAGGAATTGAAGGAGCATCTTCAGTCCAATTCACAAATTGAAAACCTGGTTTTGCAGTGGCAACCAAAGCCACTTCGTTGGTAGCCGAAATAGTTGCTGATAATGTTCCTTTAGCAATATCGGTCGATTTGGCATTGATTAATGCACCATCAGTAGTAATAATTCCATTATTAACAACACTTCCAAGAACAACCATAACTTTACCAGTAGGTATTAAAAGTGTTGCAACGTCAACAGTTACATCCCCGGAGGCAACTACATTTGTCCGCACTGTTTTTGTACCTGAGCCCGAAAGCTTAAGATTTGCGTAAGGAATTGGGTTAATTGTTACATAACCAGGTAAAGATGGAGTTTCCGTAACAACTCCCGGTATATTTTGATCACCGGCTCTACCAAATTCTACAATAGAGCTACTTCCAAATGTCAAAACAGCTGGTGTGCCGAAATTGGCAACTGTTGTAGGACTATTTCCATTACCCCACCATCCGTCGAAAGCAATAATGGCTGGATCTGTATTGGTCGATTTCGAAGTTTTCAATGACCCGTTTGTGCCAAGTATAAGTTCTTTCGCAATAAAATTATCGATTGCTATTACCGAACCGTTTATGGTTGCTTTGGTCATACGGCTGAAAAGATTAGCAGGTCCTCTTAATAATTTTTCCGCATTTACAACTGCACCATCACCAACTACAAAATGAAAGTTTGCACCCTCACTCATATACATGTTATTCTTAAAGGTCAATTTTGTGCCAGCTGCAACAGTGAAAGCACCAGTACCATGGTAGTATGTACCTGCACCTGAAGTACCCCATTGATAGGTATTTGCTAAATTAGTTGGTTCAATCAACACATTGTTAGGTTTCATACCACCTATTGCATTTTCTGTAACCATTGCAAAAGGATCTGAAAGTAGTTCGCCGGTTAGTTTTAGCGTTCCTGTTGCATCTGAATTGCTAAAGGCATTAAATGACCCTTGTGATTCACAGCTTACCTGACCTTTCACAGTAAGTGTTTTGTCAGCCGCAATACCAACCTGATTAACAACATTGGTAAATGTTAAGTTATCACAAGTTGCATCCTCCGAAATTGTTACGGCATTACCCTGTGTAAACACATTGTCGCCAGCAGCAGGTGCAGTTACAACCTGTCCATCAATTGATTCATCGAACCAGGGACCAGCACTCCAGGTAATAGGAGATTGTGCATATTTATTTCCGGAAAAAGCTACCGGTCCGCCATATATAATAAGTGCAGCAGAAATTACGGTTTCAGTATTGTCTGTCAATTCTGCAGTAATTGTGCGTTTACCGGAAGGAACATTGGCATAAGTTATGCTATAAACATTACCTACGTTTGTAATTGTTCCCGGTATTGTTTCAGTACCATCTTTAAATACGATAGAAGAGAATGTATTTCCTTCTTTAAGCCCTATTGTTGCTGAAATCTCAACACTACCACCGATAGCCACAACCGTTTTAGTTGCCGGTGCAGTAATTGCTACTGTAGAACCTGTAGGCAACATAGTATATGTAATTTTGATTTGACCAGGGGCACCTGCACCACCAGCTAAATAAGTAGGAACTCCAGTTTTATTCATTCTTATTGCAGCCCCAGCACCACCAGCACCAGGAGTACCTCCGATAACTCCGGCTCCATGAAGATTAGCTATTACACCGCCTAATGCACCGCCACCTAAACCTGCAGCACCAGCTGAAGATTGGCCACCGACACCACCTGCACCTAAACTACCTGCACTACCGCCTCCGCCTCCGGAGCCATTGGAGCCACCAGTTCCACCAGTACCACCATACCAATTAGTTCCACCTTCCGTATTTCCTGTAATTGGAGCAACGCCACCATTACCACTTACAATACCACTTACAACAGTTTTGCTCTGTCCTCCGGGACCACCAACAGCAATAGCAATAGCACCACCAAAAACGGTATTTTCCCCATCACCCACAGCAAGGTCTGTAAATCCGGTAACAGGAGCTATACCACCAGCTCCAACAGTGTAATTATAATCAGTGCCTTCAACAGGAGGAGTAAAGGTTACTTTTGAGTAGCTGCCACCAGCTCCACCGCCACCTCTAATTTGATTATTAATTGTGTTTCCGGGGGTAGAAGTAAGTTGTGAAGAACCTCCGGCACCACCAGCGCCCCAACATTCTACTGTAACTGATTGTACCCCTGCAGGACAAGTCCATGAACCAGCACCAGGGCTTGTTATGGTTGGCACTACCACTTGCGCTTGTATACCGCTTGTAACTAAGGCAGCTGCTACTACGAGCATTTTTACCTTATTGTTCCAAAAATATTGGATCAATACTTTTGAAAGAGTAATTTGTTTTTTCATAAGATAGAAACTTTAAAGTAAATAATAATGAAGAATATTTTTTTATATAAGCAAAAATAGAAAAGATTTTTGTATTTGCTTGGTTCATGCTTAGTTCAATGTGAGTATTATACAAATAGACTAGAAAATTGTACTGAGAGTACAGAGTAAATTTTGGAAAGGAGCAAAATAATTAAATTCGGTACTGTAATTATATAATTCAGGACATATAGATAAGTATATAAAAAATATAAATGTTTAATTTGCAATTCGAATCATTCATCTTTGTACAGGATCGAAATAAATTAAAGTATGAAATCAAATCGGGTTATTCACCTTCTTATTATACTTGCTTCTGTTTTTTTGTTTTTCAATCAGCTGCATGCAAAAAGCATCACTTTGAATATTGTGCAACCCACTACTTTTCAGAACAAAAGAGATACGACGGTTACCCATTTAAAAGTTACCGGAATAATTAATAAAAAAACGATTCACACCTTAATTAATATATACCCCAAGTTAAAAGAGCTTAATTTGCAGGATGCCAGAATAGTGAATTACATTGACGAAAATAATGTAATGTACCCGGCAAATGAAATTCCGAAGGGCGCATTTAATAGAAGAAAAAATTTGAGATCGGTAATTCTACCCTTGGGTGTTGTTAAAATTGGCAAAGGTGCTTTTTGGAATTGTGCAAATTTGGAAGAAGTAATTTTATTCGATTCTGTAAAAGTAATTGATCAGTTTGCTTTTCAACTGTGTGGAAAATTAAAACAAATCACTTTTCCTGAGAGTCTTGAATTGATAGGGGGTGCTTGTTTTGCAAGTTGTTCATCATTAATTACAATAAAATGTACAAGTAAGATACCACCACTAATGCCCGAATGGAGTCCATTCCCGGATATTAAACCAAATACATGTATAATTTATGTGCCAGAAAAATCTTTAAATGACTATCAAAATTCCCGTTTTTTGAGTGTTTTTCAGATTTTAGCCCAGAAATGAAAAAAGATAATTTAAGCTGTTAATTTACCCGAATTTGATTGAAAAAAAGTTCAATTTTCTTAATCCTTTCCCTTTCTCATTTTATTTTTGTATTTTTGTTCTCTAAATATTCAAGTTTGAATATATGTCAAATTCTTAGAGATGTTGATTATATAAATTATTTGTTGTAAATGAACAAAGCAATTTATTCAACAATACTATCTCTGGTGTTGTATTATTAAGATTTAATTAGAAAAACGTATTTACTCCTTTTTTTGTGGGGGATAAAAAGTAATCCCCGAATTCAATAAATATAAAATCTTAAGTTTGTTCCGAAAAGTCAGATTTATACCCATAGGGGGAATATTCTTCAACCTTTTAAGGCCTGTAAATATGTAGTTTTATTTGTCCATGGGCTTCACCCACGGTAATTTTTATTTAGTCCTTTCAGGACATTTTTCCCCAATCCGACTTTTCGGAGTGGACTCAATCTTTAAAGTCAGAAATTAATATATCAAAAAAAATATTTCATGAAAAAAATAATTTTGTTCTTTATTTTTCTAATCTCAATAATGGGATTTATGAGAGTGAACGCTGCTGAGACAAGTCCACAGTATATTCAAGGTGCCGATACACTTGTAGTTTACAAAGATGTGCCGGGTTTAACACCTTCGGACAAATACACCATCAGAGTGCGTTCGGCGCTCACCAACAACGAGTGGGTGGATGTATTTGTAAATTTCACATACAACCGCGCTGCTGAACTTGGTGGAGTTTCATTGCCTCAAAATGATGGATCATACTTAAACACCACTGTAAAGCATTATGCAAAACATACTAGCGCCTGGAGTCATGCTTATGGAAATATCGAGATGAGTAATAATACTCCTATTGAGGTGGAAATAGCAGCCAAAAACGGCTTCAAAATTGCCAACAAAGATTTTTTTAAGGCCAAAGTTCACCCTGCACAAAAAGCCAGTGTAGCAACTATGTTGGATGGAAAAGTGTATTTTACCATTAGTAATCCAGGTCAATTGGTAATCGATATCAATGGACAAATGGACGATTACAATGCTGCAATTAATCCAATCGGACATCCCGTTCATGCAATCAGTCTTTTTGCCAATCCTGTAATTAAAAAACCTTCGTTAAATGGTCCACGGGTTCGTTATATTGAAGTTGGCACCGATTCAGCTGCAATGCGACAAATAAGCCCTTCCACTTATGACACCTTGTGCTTCAGACCTGGTGTTCATAATGCAGGCAAGGATTTTAAAATCTATCCCGGAAAAGTATATTATTTCCCAGGCGATGCGATGTTTTACGGGAATATTAACAATATAGGAGTTCCATCTGGTGGTTTTTCAAAGAATGGTGAGAATATAAGGGTTTTTGGATATGGTACAATCTCCCTTGCAAAAATTTCGCACCCCAGTTATGTGCTGAATGCAACGGGGTCATTCAAAGGTTTTGAAATTGAAAATGGATTAAACTGGAGATTTTCAGGTGTAACCATTGCAGATCCATCCAATCACTCCGTTTATACTATTGGTGGAAGTAATGGTTTGTTCAACTGGGCAAAAGTAATCTCCTGGCGTGCCAATGGTGATGGTATTGGTGGTTATGAACCTACGCTCAACTGCTTTATCAGAACACAGGATGATTGCTCCTATGCAAAAGGTTATAAAAAAGGTTGTACCTTTTGGAAAGATGCCAATGCTGCACTTTTCCATTTGGCAACAATTACTGAAAACACAGTAGAACCTGTTATAATGGAGGATTGTGATGTGATTTATGCACGATTACGTGATGCAATAGGAAATACTGGTGGTGGATTTCAACAACGTGGCGAAGGAACTGCAGGTCAGCGCAATATAAACGTGATTTTCAGAGATATTCGTGTTCACGACAAGTTGGTCAATATGTCGATATTCAATTTGGTATCGTACCAAGGCACAGCAGAAGCACCAACCCAGGTAGGATCGAGTTATAAAGGATTTTTATTTCAAAATATTTCTATTGCAGGAATGGCAACCGGTAATAAACAGCGTATTTATGGTTGTGAAGCTGCGCCCTGGTATGGCGGTTTAATTTTTGATAATGTAACTATTGGAGGAACAAAAGTAACTGCCCAAAACTATACAACATTTTTCAATACAAATAAATATGTAAAGTATTTATTATTTGCTATGCCTCAGGATGTTACTTTAACCACTATTGCCGAACCTACAAAAGGAACTGTTAGCCGAAACCCAGAGCAAAGCACTTACAAAGAAACAAGTGAGGTAACTTTAAATGCAACTGGTAAATCGGGATATGTTTTCTCGCATTGGAGTGGTGACTTAACAGGAACAACAAATCCGATTAAAATTGTTGTAGATAAAAACATGACCATTACAGCCAATTTTGCTGATCCTGATTTTAGCAAACCACTCATAATTGCGGCTCCCGGAACAGGAGAATTTACTATGCCGGCAAACGTTGATAGTGTAACTGTGCAAGTATGGGGTGCTGGTGGAGCTGGTGGCTCTGCCTCAAACGCAGATGCAGCATTGCAATCGCGTGGCGGTGGTGGAGCTGGCGGTGCTTTTGCCCTTGCAAGGAAAAAAGTTACTGCTGGTCAAGTATTAAGTTATACGCTTGGTGCCGGCGGAATTGCTGCTCCTGATGGTTTTGCAAATACTTCGGTTGTTGCGGTTCAAAATGGTGGTTCATCGAATGTAAAACTAGACACAGACTTTATTGCTATTGCGCCCGGTGGTCCTGGAGGACAAAATATTGCTGGTGCATTTTCTAGTGGCACAGGAGGTACTGCTCCAAAGAGTGGTGCCATTGGCGATATAATATTTTATGGAGGCAATGGAGGAACTGCTAATTCTAACGGCACAGGCGGTGGTGGTGGAAGTGCCGGAGCTTCAGGTAATGGTGGAAATGGTGCTCCTTGGACTGCGGGTATTGCAGGTGCTAACGGTGGCGCTGATGGAGGAACTGGAATAAATTCCACAAATGTCGGTAATCCGGGCAAAGTACCTGGAGCAGGTGGCTCTGGCGCTGCTGTACGTGCTACGGCAAATACGAGTTTAAAAGGGGGTGCAGGTGCAAATGGTAAAATTATTTTTACTTTTAAGTTAGCTCCAAATGCAATAAACACAATTTCGGATGCGAATAATACCATTGACATTTATCCAAACCCGGCGACAGATAGACTGTTCTTAATTTCTAAAGTAAAGGGAATAAATAAAATTCAATTGGTTGATGTAACGGGTAAAGTTGTTTTTAGCAATACTATGGTAACCAATTCGGAAAGCATAGATATTTCAAAATTATTAAATGGGGTATATGTAGTAAAGGTTTATACCTTAGATGGAGTTTTTACAACAAAACTTTTTAAGAAGTAGAAACCTGTTCTTTTAAAAATTTCAACCACCCTGGATTCCTCAATTTTTTAGGAATACAGGGTGTTGTTGTTTTATTGAGATAGTATGTCAATTTTTTGTGAATCAGAAATAATTCAGATATATAAAATAGTTCTATCTTTGAGTTTTTATTTTAAATCAATAGTGAAGTGTCATAATTAGAATAACTTTGACCCTTCGTTTTATGTTTATAAGTTGGGTTTTCGGGATTGAACCATGGAAACAAAAATATAATTATTGTCAATAATGATTAACTCAGCAAATAGATTATTTGCGCCAGAAAAATGTTACTGTTCTTTATGATAAGAATAAGACTTGAATTACTTTTGTTGCTTCAGACCTAAGAGAGGATCTTCTGTTAGGTAATTAATGCTCTGTTAATTGTGTTTTGGCGGTTGTTTTGTAATGCGTCAAACCGCTTCAAGCGGTTCAACGCTTTTCCGGGATGTCAAACGCTATTGCAAATTCAAATGAAATCAGTACAAAAATCAATTGAAAAGTAGCTGGAAGAAATTAGAAAATATTGAATTCCACAAAACTGAAAGAAATGTAAAAGCGGAAGCTTGTCTTGGGTAATTTACTGTTTGAGATATTTGTACTGCTATAGACGGGCATGCTCCAAAAACAGACTAAAGAAATCTAACTAATTAATTTTTTATGACGAATAAGTGCTTTTTATCATTGTCAACTTTATTAATGAGCTGTAACACTACAGTATTTATGGCTCAGGACATTCAACCAAAAAAAACGAATATTGTTTTTTTTCTGGCTGATGATTGTACAAACTGGGACATTGGTTGTTATGGGAGTAAAGATTCCAAAACTCCGAATATTGATAAATTAGCCAGTGAAGGAATTCAATTTAATCGTTGCTATCAGGCAGCGCCAATGAGTTCACCTACCAGGCATAATATTTATACAGGTATGTATCCTGTTAAAACGGGTGCTTACCCCAATCATACACAGGCATATTCCCAAACAAAGAGCATTGTTCATTACCTGAAACCAATGGGTTATCGGGTCGCATTTTCGGGGAAAAAAGATATTTTACCAGAATCGGTTTTTCCATTTGAGTATTTGGCAGGTGGAGTGCCTGATTTTAAAGTGATTGACAAATTTTTTGGTGAAGTGAAAGAGTCCGGAATTCCTTTTGCTTTAATGATAAATTCACATCAACCTCACGATCCGTGGGATAAAGGTGACCCATCTTTATTCGATCCAAATAAAATTACACTACCTCCAAATATGATCGACACAAAAGAGACACGCTTAGCATATTGTAAGTATTTGGCCGAGATTAATTATCTTGATAGCGAAGTTGGTAAAGCATTGGAGCTCATCGAAAAATATGGTTTTACGGAAAATACACTGGTGGTTTTTGCAAGTGAGCAAGGCAATTTGTTTCCATTTAATAAGTGGTCGCTTTACGAAGCAGGTGTGAAGTCTGCACTTATTGCACGATTACCCAAAGAAATTAAACCCGGCATACAGTCCGAATCTATTGTTCAATACAGCGATTTGTTGCCCACTTTTATCGATATCGCTGGAGGAAAAGTTCCCAAAGTGCTTGATGGCAAGAGCTTGATGCCCTTATTTAATAATCCATCCCGAAAAATAAATACTTATTCGTACAGTATTCACACTACGCGTGGCATAGCTCGTGGAAGTGAGTTTTATGGCATAAGAGCTATTGTTGACAAGCAATACCGGTATATTTGGAATTTGACACCCGAAGCTGAATTTAAAAATGGAGTGAATAATCAAAAAGCAGATAAAAATTCGAGATGGGAAATTAATTGGTATCCTACCTGGGAAGAAAAAGCAAAAACAGACGCCTTTGCAAAGAATATTATTGAAAAAAACAAAAAACGCCCCGGCGAAGAGTTGTATGATGTGATTAACGACAAATGGTGTACTAATAACCTTGCAGAAAATCCAAAATACAAAAAAGTAAAAGATCAATTGCGAAAGGAAATACTCAAATGGATGGCTGAATGTGGCGACAAAGGGCAAGTGACAGAATTAAAAGCTTTTGAACATCAGCCGGGTAAGAATAAGGATACAGAAGATTAATTTTAAGATTTATAAAAAATTGAGTTTATGAAGAAATGTAACCTGCTTTTAATGGTATTATTTACTGTGTTTTTAGGCTTTTGTCAATTTGCATCAGGCAAATCCAAAGCAACAAAAAATTGTCTTATAGAAGAACTCAGACCTCAGCAAATATTGGATGTTGTTGCTCATAGTAGCATGGTTTTTATTCCTGTTTCACCGGTTTTCGAATGGCATTCCTATCATTTACCTTTGGCTACCGATGCCCTAATTGCAGAGGAAGTATCCCGATTGTTTGCAATTCATTTCAAAGGGCTTTATTTTAGGACTTTATCTGTATCGCTTGAGGAGTGGCGAAAACCCGAATTTTTGGCTATGTTCGGAATATCGGACACAGCAAAAGTTTATGGAATGGATTTTCCGGGATTACCTGTAAAAGGCGAGTATCATAAAGGTGGACCATCATTTTTACGTCAGGCAGTTGAAGCAAGACTTACGGCTGTAAAGAACAGCGGGTTCAAATATGCTTTTCTTTTGAATTGTCATGGTGGAACAGGACAACATGAAACCTTGGAGCAGATAGCAAAAGAATGGAGCTGCAAGAATTTTAAAGTTATAGCTGTTTTTCCAAATCGATTCAATACTTATAAACCTGATAAAAAGCACGAGCTATTTTTGAAATCAGGAGCACACGCCGGCATTCGCGAAACTCATTTTTTAATGGCTTTTCGCCCCGATTTGGTGGATTTAAACCAAATACCAAAAGGTGATTTGAAAGCTGTGGAATATGGAATTTTCCATAATAAATCTATAATTCCGGACTCGATAAGCCCAAGACATGCTACGAAATCAATTGCAAAAGAAGTGCGGAAAAGTATACTTGAAAATGGCATAAAATTTATTGAGAAAAGTATTATACCAGAAGAGGTAAAATAACAAATATTGATATTGAAAGATTTTTCAAATATTCCGAATCCCGGTTGTAAATTTGATAGTTTGAGTGTTGATTTCTTTGGGAAATAAAATCCGATGAAGAGATTTATGACTAAAATATGAATGTAACTGCAAACTATAAGGTGAAAACCTGAAGAAACGATGTTAGTATTCTAACAGTAAATATTTTGGTCAAAACTATCCAAATTTATTTGAATTAGCCAGCGATTCTTAAGTAAAAATCATTGTTTGCAATAGTTTAGGTAAGGAAGTGCTAACAATTATTAATGAGTAGAAAAGTAGTCGAAAACACACGCTAGTTAGGAATTTAAATACTACAAAGTAAAAAATACTATTGTTTTGATGAGCGACAACAGTTTAAGTGTTAAACTTAATTGAATTGGTGAAAGCTTGTTGAAGATTTTCAATTTTACCTGAGCTTTTATTAAGCAGAAAAACAGCCTATATGATGAAACACAAATTTTGACATCCAATTTTATCAAAGGTATTTATATGGTTAAAATTGAAAACAATAAGCAAACAGAAATACACAAGCTAATTGCTAGACAGTTATTTGACGAAGAATGGTACTAAAAGCAGCAAGTGATTTATTTCATTTGCTTTTTTTTTAAAGTGTTGTTTTGTATTGAGTATTCAACTGTTTATCAGTTTTTTTCAATTATCTCATTGATAAATACGAAAAGTAAATAATTTGGGATATTTAGACAAATTGGTTTAAACAATACTAAGTACATTTGCCAAAGAATATATTTGTTCATTTTTAAAGTAAAGAAATTAGAATAATATAATGTCGCATTATTTAACCTGTAATGTGCTATTTGTCTTTCTTTTATTAAATGACAAAACTTGTCCGTCCACTGACGGATGGTACATTCCTTGTAAACCAATTGAAGATGCCGATTTATCGGTAGGGCATAGTCGAATGGTAAAATAGTAAATACTTACGGTAAGAACTTGCTTTAATTAAAAACAAATAAATAATATAGATTTCTTTATTTCAATTCTTTATTTTTTCTACAATATGATAAGATTACAAAAATCATTACTACTTCTTTCTATTTTCTTTTTAACTGCTTTTATTTCTTTAGCACAAGTAACAGTAACTCCAATACAGTACAATGAGGGTATGAATAACCCTTATATGGGATTTAGAAATGGAATAAGTAATGCGCCAAGCAATACTGTTTGGAAAAAAAATGAATACAATACCATTTACCGTCATTATATTAAATGGAGCGATATTGAAAGTAACGAGACTGATGGTGTACAAAAAATTATTGACTTTTGTAATAAAGCATGGAATGGCGCTCCGGCTGCTAACGTTACTTTTATACCCAGGGTTTACATTGATTGGGATTCTGGTGCAAACAATGAAAATTGGCCAGCAGATATTTTAGCTAAAACTGGTTTGCAATCAAACGATCCTGCATTATGGGCACATCCCATTGTAAAAGACCGTATTGTAAAACTGATAGCAAAATTAGGACAAGCATGGGATAATGACCCCAGGGTTGCCTGGGTTCAAACGGGTATATTAGGCTACTGGGGTGAGCAAGAAAATCCGGTTGGTACCGGAACAGATGGTTGGGCAAAACGGCTTGGTGATGCCTATTCCGCAGCATTTAAAAACAAAAAACTTATCGTGAGAAATCAACCCGATTGGGATGCATTAGGATATAAATGGGGTGTATATTGGGATTCCTACGGTCACCCTGGTCAACGAAGTGGAGCTTGGACAAAAATTCAAAATACCAATGCTTCTGGGCGATGGCTAACTACTTTTGTTGAGGGTGAGGTAGCTTATGATTGGGGGCTTGAAAAACTTGGACCTTTATATGGTACAAAACCATATTTTACAATGAACAACTATAAATTTGCGAATAACATGATTGATGTAATTAAGGAATTGCATTGCACCGGCTTGGGATGGATTAGTTCATACCCTGATGTTCCTTCAGCAGATTTATCGTTAGTAAATAGGGATAGTATTAATACCAATGCATCGCGAATGCAAATGGAATTTGGCTATCGGTTTGTGCTTTCCGATTTTACTTGTAATGCACGTGTAGAGCCGGGTGCACTGTTTGATTTCAGCTTTAAAGTTAAAAATACAGCCTCGGCACCATTTTATTACAAGTGGCCTCTTGCACTGCTTATAATTGATGAAACAACGCGCCAGATAAAAGAAAAAATTACGATACACAATGTGGATATTTCGAAATGGTTACCTGGTGATAAATACAGTTATACTACCAGAACTTACCAAACTGCACCACAAAATTACGCAGTAAAGGGAACAGTGAAAATTCCTTCGGATTTAGCAAAAGGAAGATACTTGATTGGCATTACCATTCTGGAGCCAAGTACTTTGAAACCAGGAATATTTTTTGCAATGAAGAATTTCTTTAAAGAAAGTCAATCGCAGCCTATTATTCGCATAGGTGTTGGAGAAGATGTTACCTTGTCAGAATTAACCAATGTTCGTTTTGACGACCCCAAACGCAATGATACCCGAAGTTATAATTTGACCAAGAGCACTTTTTATTTGACTGTTGCTCCATCTGCAAATGGTTCAGTTACCACACAGTCTCCATATTCAACGTTGTATTCGGGAGATGCTGTAACACTAAACGCATTACCCAACCCTGATTATGAATTTGAAAGTTGGGGTGGTGATTTAATTGGAAATCAAAATCCGATGTTTATATTTATGACTCAAAACATGAATGTAACAGCCAATTATAGACTGAAAACTGGAATTAAAGATGTGAAAAATCCGAACAACAAAAGTTTAGGACAAAACTATCCAAATCCATTTATACATTCAACCACAATACCATTTGAATTAGAGAAAGATTCACATGTAAAAATCAAAGTTAGCAACATCATTGGTCAGGAAGTGGCTACAATATTGAACGAACATAAAAGTAGTGGAAAACACACTTTTGTTTGGAATGGCACTAACACATACGGGAGTAAGTTTTCCTCTGGCATTTATACATATAAGCTTATTTCAGAGCACAACAGGGTGTTGGGAAGTAGATTAATGGTAATCCAATAATCAATTTAGTTTAGGATTTTAATTGATGAAAAAAAAAACGAAGTATTTATTATATAACATAGACGAATTATAAAAAAATGAAGAAAACTATTGTAATTTTATTTGCTCTCTTTCAAGGGCTTAGTATTTTTGGTCAAAATGAAAAAAAAGTGGAACTGCAAATTACTCCTGGCGAATATTGGTGGGCAGGCATTTCATCTTTAGGCCATAAAACTCCATATTGCGATACCACAACGTTTGCATTTGATATGTGGGGCGATAATAAGGGCAATCAAGCTCAACCACTTTTAGTTTCGAACAAAGGGCGTTATGTTTGGAGCGAGCAACCCATAAAATACCAATTTAATAAAGGAAAAATCACAGTCACAGTTCGCGATGGTAAAATAGTGAGTGGAATAGCAGGAACAACTTTAAGGTCGGCTTATGAGTATATGTCGAAGAACTTTTTTCCATCCAATGGGTTAATCCCCGATTCACTGTTATTTACAAAACCACAGTATAATACATGGATTGAGCTGAAATATGATCAAAATGAAGCTGATATTTTAAAATATGCCCAAGCAATTTTAGACAATGGATACGCACCTGGTGTACTGATGATTGATGATAATTGGCAAGAAGATTATGGTGTGTGGGAATTTTCTCCACGTAAGTTTAAAGACCCAAAAGCGATGATGAAAAAACTGCATGATATGGGATTTAAAGTAATGCTTTGGGTTTGTCCATTTATGAGCGCCGACTCTAAGACATTCAGAAAATTAGCTGAAGAAGGAATGCTGATTCTTGATAAGCAAAAGACACAGGATATTCTTTGGGCGAATACAAAAAACAAAGCAGCCATTATTCGTTGGTGGAACGGTGCTAGTGCATGTGTCGATTTAAGTAATCCAAAGGCACAAAAATGGTTCAAAGAAAGGCTTGATTATCTGGTGAATGAATATGGAGTTGATGGTTTTAAGTTTGATGCGGGAGATGCTCCATTCTATCTCAATGATGTAGTGTCGATGAATGTAAAAATACCCAACGATCACACTACCTTTTTTGCAGAATTGGGTTTGCATTATCCATTAAACGAATATCGTGCTTCGTGGAAAATGGCAGGATTGCCATTAGCTCAACGCTTAAGGGATAAAACACACCGTTGGGGCGATATCGCAAAATTAATTCCAGACCAGATGTCGCAAAGTGTTATGGGTTATGCATATACTTGTCCAGATCAGATTGGTGGCGGCGAACTACAATCATTTCTAAAAGGTGCTGTAATTGACGAAGAGTTGATTGTGCGCTCGGCACAAGTGCATGCTTTAATGCCTATGATGCAATTTTCTGTTGCACCTTGGCGCGTATTATCAAAAGAGAACAACGCAATTTGTTTAAAAATGGCAAAACTTCATGAAAAATATGGTGCATATATTCTCGAACTAGCTAAGGCTTCGTCAAAAACAGGCGAACCCATTGTAAAACCGATGGAATTTGCATTTCCAGGTAATAGTTATGAAATGATTAAGGATCAGTTTGTATTGGGCAACGACATTATTGTAGCACCAGTAGTAGAAAAAGGTGTTCGCTCACGAAAAGTTATTTTACCAAAAGGAACATGGCAAGCCGAAGATGG
>JFJP01012276.1_pt1 | contig 14720 bp, 11 predicted proteins | sample 431651 | NCBI WGS metagenome assembly JFJP01 (sample SAMN02602958, study PRJNA72255) | Microbial mat metagenome, whole genome shotgun sequencing project. | biome: fresh water; feature: sink hole; material: water; isolation source: purple microbial (photo- and chemosynthetic) mats found in...
AGTACAGTGGTAGTACGTCTCCTTGCCAAGGAGAAGGTCGTGGGTTCGAATCCCATCGCCCGCTCAAACATAGAGGGTTGCGGATTGGAAGGTGTTCAGTCGGCAATCCTCGTTGTGTATATGGCGTCGTGGCCAAGTGGTAAGGCAAGGGTCTGCAAAATCCTCATCAGGGGTTCAAATCCCCTCGACGCCTCATCAAAAGCAAACCTAATTAGGTTTGCTTTTTTGTTTAAGTATTTATTATGGAAAAACCTTGAAAAAAGTCTATAATAAATTACAGGAAAGAACCCAACGTCTTATGAAAAGACAAAAAATTGCGTCAGCGTTAAAAATATCTCTTATCTATGCCGTGGTTGGAGTTTTATGGATTCTGCTTTCAGATAAAGTAGCAGCCATGCTATTCACCACCCCTGAGTATTTTTCGACTGTCCAAACATACAAAGGGTGGTTTTATGTAATCATCACAGCATTCATTCTTTTTATTTTAATAAAAAACGAAAAAAACACCCTGAGTATAGCGAAACAAAGTTTTTCAGATCTTTTTGAGTCAACAACAGAAGGGATATTTCGCTCATCTCCAGAGGGACGCTTTATTAATATCAATCTGGCGATGTCACAAATCTTTGGATACGAATCTCCCAAAGATATGATCGAAACAATCACAGCTATAAGCACGCAAATCCATTTATCACCAGCCAGCCGCGACAAGTTTACGGAAGCATTGACAAGAGATGGAGTGGTCGAAAAATTTGAAGCCAGAAACCTAAAAAAGGATGGGAGCGTCATTTGGACCTCAACAAATGCGCGGGTCGTAAAGGATGCAAGCGGAAAGGTTTTATATTACGAAGGGTTTGTAACTGACATCACCAAACAAAAAAATGCTGAAACCGCTTTGTTTGACACCGAAGAACGCTACCGCACACTGGTTGAAAAATTACCTGCGGTGGTATTTATGGATAAATTCAACGAACCTCAAGTCACCAAATATATGAGTCCGCGTATAAAAGATTTACTTGGCTACACTCCTGAAGAATGGGAAACAGGTAACAATTTATGGGAAAACTCTCTGCACCCAGATGACAAAGAACGAGTAAAGGCTGAGGATATTCGAACCGACAAAACCGGCGAGCCATTTCGCATTGAATATAGACTGCGACACCGAGACGGTCATTATGTCTGGGTAAAAGAGGACGCGTCAATTGTCAGGGGTGAAGACGGCGCTCCCATTTCCTGGCAGGGGATTATGCTGGATATTACATACCAAAAATACGCAGAGGAAAATCTACAACGTCATGACGCGATCATCAAGGCAGTCGGGTTTTCGGCGGAACAGTTCCTAAAGTCATCCAACTGGGAAGAAAATATCAACCAGGTACTTGAACAACTGGGCATGGCGACGAAAGTCAGTCGCGTGTATGTTGTTAAAAAGCAAGTAACTTCTGAGAATATCATACTGGCAACCCAAATCTTTGAATGGTGCAACTTTGGAATAAAGCCACAAATCAACAACGAGGAACTGCAAAACAGCGATTTTGCTGCGGATGGCTTTTCGCGTTGGATCGAACTTTTTGACAAAGGGTTGCCGGTCTACGGGCTTATCAAAAACTTTCCAGCCAAAGAACAAAAGATTCTAAACGAACAGGACATCCTTGCGCTAATTTGTATCCCGCTTCAAATCGGAAAAGATTGGTGGGGATTTATCGGATTTGACGAATGCACATTGGAACACGAATGGACTGAGGCGGAAATCGAAGCGCTTAAAGCGGCATCCAATACACTAAGCGCAGCGATTGAAAAAAAGCAATCTGAAGAGGCGTTGTTAAACAGCGAAACCAGTTATCGTGGTTTATTTAACAGTATTAATGACGCAATCTATATTCAGGATATTAATGGATGCTTTCTTGATGTAAATGACGGCGCCACACAAATGTATGGATATCCGAAGGAATATTTTATTGGTAAAACGCCTGCAATTCTGAGCGCGTCGGGTAAGAATGACATGAACAAGGTGATGCAGGCTGCCCAACGCGCCTTCAACGGCGAAGCGCAACAATTTGAATTTTGGGGGATACGCAGCAATGGAGAAACCTTTCCGAAAGATGTACGCCTGTTCAAAGGGACTTATTTTGGGCAAGCGGTCATTATCGCCGTGGCGCAAGACATCACAGAACGCAAGAGCAATGAAGACAGCCTGCAAAAACAACTGAAAGAGTTGACTGTTCTTCACGCTGTCGCGCTGGCGGAATCTGTCGCCCAAAACGTGGACGATCTCATTCAACGGGTTACAGACATTATTGGAGACACGCTCTACACCGATAATTGCGGTGTTCTCATGCTAAACAACACGCAAGACGAACTAACACCTCATTTTTCCTATCGCGGCACAAGCAAGGAGAATCTAAATCTAAGCAAGCCATTGACAAAAGGGATCACCGGAAAAGTCGCCGCCACTGGAATCTCAATCATCACAGGAGATGTCTCGCTTGAGCCTTCATATTACGAAACAACAAGCGGCATCCGCTCGGAACTTTGCGTCCCAATCAGCCTTGAAGCGAGGATTATTGGCGTTCTAAATATTGAAAGCAAACAATTAAACGCGTTTACAAGAACTGATGAAAGACTCCTGAAAACAATTGCGGGCGGAATGGCAAAAACCATTGAAAAGATACAACTCTTTGAATTGGAACAAAAACGCCGCGAACAGGCAGAAATTTTGCGCGAAGCAACCGGAACATTGACTTCATTTTTTGAGACAGACAAACTTTTTGAGAATATTTTTATTTCGCTCGCAAAGCTAATCGGATACGACAGCGCTTCAATTGAGAAGATCAACCAGGGATATTTCGAAATCGTCGCCGGACAAAATATTCCCCAAGAAATGATCGGCAAAAAATATATATCCAACCCCGCAAAATGGGGAGAGATATACAACCTGCGCCAGCCCATGATCATTCCAGACACACAACAAGACGCTCGCTTTGAAAAATTCGAAGAAACAAGTTACATCCGCAGTTGGATGGGGATTCCTCTGTTTGCAAAAGACGAAATAATTGGAGTACTAAACCTTGACAGCCGCGTCGTTAATTTCTTTACCAAAGAGCATGCCGCCACCGCGCAGACATTTGCAAACCAAGCCGCGATTGCAATGGAAAACGCGCGCTTGTTTAAGTTGGAACATCACGGCCGCAATCAGGCTGAAATTCTCAGTCAGGCAACATCGGCGCTAGCCAACACCCTTGACACCAGCGACCTGTTCGAAAACATATTAGACTGGTTAAAGAAGATCGTACCTTATGACAGCGCCTCCATCATGTTAAATATCAATGGTGACACAGAAACCCTTGCCGCAAAGCGCAACCTGCCCGCGCATTTTTATATCGGTCAAAACTTTCCGATCACAGAAAAATGGAAGCAGGTTGCCGCAAGCAGAAAACCTTATATCATTGAAGACGCGCAAACAAATGGATATTTCGAAAAATGGGAAGGCAGTACCTATATTCATGGCTGGATGTGCATCGCCATGTACACACAAGACAAGCTGATCGGCTTCCTCAACCTCGACAGTAAAACAGCGGGCGTCTACACAGAAGAACATGGAATTTTGGCTCAAACATTTGCCAATCAAGCGGCAACCGCCATAGAAAATGCGCGTCTCTTTGAATTGGAACAAAAACGCCGCAAAGACGCCGAAATCGTCAGGCAGGCGGCGACCATACTCACAAACCTGCTTGACCTGCCAGCCCTGCATGAAGCAATTCTTGAATGGCTATACAAAATCAAGCCATACGACAGCGCATCCATTTTAGAGTTGGAGGGAGATCGCATTCGCATTACGGCGGCGAGGGGAATTCTCATTTCTGACCCAAGCCTGAATCCAACCTTCCCGGCAGACAACATCCTGTGCAAAACCATCAGCGAAACATACGAACCATTAATTATTGAAGACTGCCAAAAAGATTCGCGATTCGAAGGGTGGGCAGACAGCAAAAAAATCCGCGGGTGGATGGGCGTGCCCATGATCTCACGCGGACAGGTGATCGGCTACATCACCCTTGACAGCAACACGCCCAACGCCTTCACACAAAACGACGCGGTCGCCACCCAAACATTCGCACACCAAGCCGCCACCTCGCTTGAAAACTCGCGCTTATTTACAGAAACAAAACAACGGCTCGACGAACTGGAAATTGTAAGCCGCGTTTCTTCCGCACTGCGCGCCGCGCGGGACACAAAAGAAATGCTCCCCATTTTGTTAGATGAAATCAAAGCCAGCGTAGATACAGACTCAGCATCCATCTGGTTATATGAAATTGAAAATAACGAATTAAAGTCAAAAACAACATCAGGCTGGTTTAACGACCTGTCAAAACACGACTTCAAACCAAACGAAGGCATCATTGGGATGGTTTATTCCAGCGGAATAGCCTACGTAAGCGCCATCCAACCCAACGACCCGTCAACCGATCTTGAAAATACCAAATTCTTTGGGCAAAACGGAAGCGGAATCGCAGTCCCGATCCGCACCGCAACCGAGACAATTGGGGCGCTCGCTGTAACATTAAACGCACCGCGCAAAGTAAAGCCGCATCATACGCGCCTGATCACCACGCTTGCCGAAATTGCAGGCAACGCCATCTATCGCTCCAACCTGTACGAGCGAAGCGAAAAACAAATTCAACGCCTCACAACTTTGCGTGAGTTGGATACCGCCATCACCTCCAGCCTCGACCTGCGCATCCCCCTCAACATCCTCACAGAACACCTGCTGACAAAAATGGGCGTCAGCGCCGCCACCGTCCTCGTCTACAATTCCGACAGCCAAACCTTCGACTACTACGCCGCCACCGGATTCAAAAACTACGAAAATGTACGTGCATCCTTCAGCATTGGAGATGGGCTTGCAGGGCAAATCCTGCTTAACCGCAGAGCGCTTTATATAAAAGATCTGAATGAAGAAGGCGGTCCGCTTCAAAGAAAATCGCTAAAATCTGAACGGTTTACAAGTTACTACGCCATCCCCCTCTTCAGCAAAGGCGCCACAAGAGGCGTCCTCGAAACCTACTTCCGCCAGCCATTCTCACCCAGCGCAGACTGGATCGAATTCATCCACACGCTCGCAGAACAAGCCATCATCGCCATTGACAATGCCCAACTCTTTGAAAACCTGCAACGCTCCAACCAGGAACTTTCACTCGCCTACGACACAACACTGGAAGGATGGGGCAAAGCGCTGGAATTACGCGACAAAGAAACTCAAGGACACACGCGCCGCGTCACCAACCTGACCCTTGACCTGGCACGGCAAATGGACATTCCCGAGGCTGAATTATTGCAAATCCGTCGCGGCGCTCTGCTCCACGACATAGGCAAAATGGGTGTCGCTGATAGCATCCTGCACAAAGAGGGTCCGCTTACAGATGCTGAACGGACTGAAATGCGTAAGCACCCTCAGCACGCCCACGACATGCTCTACCCCATTGCCTACCTGCGCCCCGCATTGGATATTGCCTACTGCCACCACGAATGGTGGGATGGAAACGGCTACCCCCAAGGCTTGAAAGGCGAAGAAATCCCTCTCTCAGCGCGTATCTTTGCCATCATAGATGTCTGGGATGCCTTGCTATCAGACCGTCCATATCGAAAAGCATGGACACAAAAAGAAGTAATGGACTACATCCAAAACCTCTCAGGCAAGCAGTTTGACCCGCATGTAGTGGATGTGTTTTTCAGGATGGTTGAGAAGGAGTGAGAATAAAAAAGCGATGAGTTTGCAACTCATCGCTTTTTTATGTTTTTCGTAGGTCAGGCTTGCAACCTGACACGGCTTTGGCGAATTACAAACCGCGCTACTTGACTCGCAAAAACCGCCGCTTGCCCACCTGCAAGACCCCGGCATGTGGAAATGGCGCATCGCCGCGTTCCAAAACTTCCCCATCCAATCGCACGCCCTTTTGGTCAATCAAAGAACGCGCCTTGCTCTTGCTTTCTGCCAGGTTTGCGGCAAGGATCACATCCAAAACCGTTTGACCTGCTTGCAAAACAACCTCAGGCATTTCATCTGGAATTTCCTTGTGCTGGAAGGTTTTGATGAAATTCTCCTGGGCTAACTTCGCTTCATCGTCGCTGTAAAAAATGCTGACGATCTCACTCGCCATATTCATCTTCGCATCGCGTGGATGCAGCGCGCCTGAAATCACATCTTTCTCAATCTTTTCAATTTCCTGCGGACTCCAGCGCGTGACAAGACGCATGTACAAAGCCATAGCCGAATCAGGCACAGACATCAATTTGCCGAACATGTCATTCGCGCCCGTGTTGATCGGCACAATGTTGCCAGTAGATTTGGACATTCTTTGCACGCCGTCTGTGCCGGGTAAAATGGCGGTGATAACACCCACCAACGGTCTTTGCCCCAACGCTTCCTGCAATTTGCGCCCCGCCACAATGATATTAAACAACTGGTCAGAGCCGCCAATTTGCACATCAGTTTCCATGGCAACGGCGTCGTAGCCCTGCATCAAGGCGTAGAAAGTCTCATGCAGGTAAATTGGCTCGCCTTTATTCAAACGGTTGGAAAAATTATCACGCGCCAAAAATTGTTGCACAGTAAAATTTTGCCCAAGGCGAATCAAATCTACAAGCGAGAGTTTCGACAACCATTCGCCGTTATAACGGACTTTGGTCTTCTCACGATCCAGCACGCGAAAAGCCTGCTCGGTGTAGGTCAATGCGTTTTCGTTGACCTTCTCTTCGGTCAAAATGGGACGCGCCTTGTTTTTATCTGAAGGGTCGCCCACCAACGCGGTGTAACTTCCAATTAAGAAAGTGACATCGTGCCCCAAGTCTTGAAACTGGCGCAACTTACGCATGGTGATGGTGTGTCCCAGATGCAAGTCGGTGGATGTGGGATCATAGCCGCAATAGACGCGCAAGGGTCTGTTCTCTTTTTCAGCCAATAACAGGCGGGCACGAAGTTCAGCGGTCATGGCTTTCTTGAGTTCGTCGTCGCCATATTCGGTGCCGAGCATTAATAATTCAACTTGTTCTTCGATGTTCATAAGTTCTCCTTCATACCTAGACCCTAAAGGTTTCGCTTGTTCGGGGGCTAAGCCCCCGAACAAGCAATTAGAGGTAAATTGACAAACAAAAACGCGCCCGCGATGATGAGGGCGCGTTCAAAGCACACCATCGCAAAGGATTATGGACGGGTGTAATAATAGGATTTGGAAAAAGCGGTAGACATGCGCGTATTATACAACAAGAATTTCACTGCGCCAAATTGAATGAAAAATTCCAGGGTCCTTTGACAGAATAAAACTCGTCGCTGTAAACAACCTCTTCGGCTTGCGCCTGCGTCATCTCTGGCGGGAAATTCAAGATCTGCATGGTCAATACACCGTTCACATCCACACAATCGAGCGTGATGCCAATTCCACGCGCAAGCATTGCCTGCTGAATCTTGGGCATGTACACCGAGCAGTATTCGCCTTCGCGCGGAGTCGCAGCGATGGCATCAATCACAATGGTCGTGTTGGAAAGGTCGGCATCAGGCGGAACAACGAAAGTCAACGTATCGCAGCGCAAGCCAGCCACGCCAGCGGCGGGTTCCTGCAAACTGACCAAAGTCGTGCCGTATTCCTGCACCAAAATTCCGCCATAGGTCAAACTGGCTGATGAAACGCCCCAATCGGATGTGTCAGGCAGGGTGAAGCACACATCGGCATTCACGTTTTTCCCTTCCACCGAGGCACGCTCCATGCGGACTTCGATTCCGCTTGCGGTTTGGTTGGGTTGAGCCAGTTCCACTTGCGCGGTGGGATAGGAAACGGGGTCAATGTACGCAGTGGGTTCAACAAGAATGGGCAAAACATTTCCCTGAGAAGATGGACTACATGCGGTGATCAAAACCGCCAGCAAGAGGATCAATTTTTTCATGAGATTTTTTCTCCTAAAGAGGTGTCACCTGTGAATTTAATTAAATAGATCAGACAACGCTTCGCGCGCCGCCTCAAACTGAAACTTGTACCCTGACTCGATCAGCCGTTTGGGTTTTGCAAACCTGCCTTCCACGACAAGGACACTCATTTCGCCCAAGACCAATTGCAGTAAAAAGGCGGGCGTGGGAAACCAATACGGACGATGCAAGACGCCGGCAAGCGCACGGTTGAAATCGGCATTGGAGGTGGGCGTGGGCGCAATGAGATTATACGCGCCGCGCGCGTTTTCATTTGCAATTAAGTGACGTACCGCGCCAACCCAGTCGTTGATGTGAATCCACGGCATGGCGAATTTTCCACTACCCATCGGCCCGCCGACGAACATTTTGATGGGCAAAGCCATGAGCGATAACAGCCCCTCCCCTTTTCCAAGCACCACTGCCGTGCGGATGACAACGCGGCGCACGCCCAATTCTTCGATGGATTTGGTGGCGGCTTCCCATTGAACAGTCAATTGCGCGAGGAAGTCATCGCCAGGCGGCGTGGACTCGTCCGCGGTATTGCCGCGCAAGCCATAGTGATTAATGCCAGAGGCTTGGACGAAAACCCCAGGGCGATGATCCGCTTCGAGAATCGCCTGACCAAGCGCGAGCCCGGGAATGATGCGCGAGTCATGAAAATCGCGTTTTGTGGCGGCAGTCCAGGGAAAAGATGAAAGCGTTTTTCCTGCGAGGTGAATCACCACATCCATTTCGTTGACGAGATGCCCCCAGCCACTGGTTGTTTTTGCGTCCCATATTACGGCTTGCGCGCCAGACGGAACAGACGCGCCACGTGTGAGAATAAAAACCTTGTGCCCATCGGCAAGCAAAGATTGGGTCAGAGATTTGCCGAGAAAGCCCGATCCGCCTGCAATCATCACATTCATTTCAGTACTCCTATAAATCTTCCGAAGTCTCATTAACTGGCAGTATAATGACGCAGATACCTGAGACAGTATGTTTGAACCAGTGCTGGTACTCAACGCTAATTTTGAGCCGATCCATGTATGCTCAACACGACGGGCTGTTGGACTGATCCTTTCAGGCAAAGCCGATATGATCGTGAATGGACGCGGAACCATCCGCACAATAACACAGTTGCTTCCGCGCCCATCAGTCATTCGACTGGAAACCCAGATTCATCGTCCACGACCACGCGTTAAATTAACGCGCCGCGAAGTGTTTAGACGCGATAATTATACCTGTCAGTATTGTGGCAGGCGCGATGTGAGCCTGACTGTGGATCATGTTATTCCGCGCCATTTGGGGGGACCGCACAAGTGGACAAATTTAGTGGCGGCTTGTTCAGCCTGCAACCATCGCAAAGGGGGACGCAAAGTGGAAGAGGCGCACATGCACCTGGCTCACATTCCAAAAGAACCGCCCTCGAATGCCGCTTATATTTTTGGACGGCATCTTTCAGAAAATAACGAGTGGGAACCGTATATCTCAGGCTGGTAGTCCACGTTTTCTGCCACACTGCAAGCGTGACCTACATCCCGCCCTTAACGTAAGAAAACTTTTCGCAGATCAAGTCATCCTTCACCTGGAAAATATCAGCGCCGCGCACGTATCTTTTTTCTCCAGCCGCATCTACCCACACGTATTTCCAACGCATGATGCACCGGCGTCCAAAGCCAAAGACTTCTTCGATTTCAATACGGGGCTGGGGCGACTGGAGGAAGAGGGACTGAAAAAACTGGGCAACTGCCTCCCTGCCGGCGTAGACTGCGCCATCGGGAGACGGGGTGGCGCTTTCAAAGACACAATCATCGCTTAGACATTTCATCATTCCTGCAACATCATGGCGATTAAATGCCTCATTAAATTCAAGCACAATGCGAATCGCAGACTCAATTTGTGACATGCGGACGGGGCTCATTTAACGGATCTCTCCTTCACAGCAGATTTATAACCGCCGCAGTGTTTCCAAAAAAGAGCATTAGCCACAGAGAACACAGAAGTCACAGAGATTTTCAATAGATTTTTCTCAACTGAAGCAGGGCGTTTTTATAAATCCAGCGTCATAAAATCCGTTGCCAGCGCAACATCGCCGGGGAAGGTGGTACGGGCCTCGGCAACAAGATCGCCGCTGGCGTATTTACCCGTAGGATAATGAATGAGATACAGCCTGCCAACCTCTGCTTTTCGGGCAACCTCGCCCGCCTGCTTTGCAGAGGAATGTCCCACAGATTCACCTGTGGCTTCGTGAATTAATACATCAGCCCCTTCACTCAAGCGGATAACCTCGTCACAAGGCTCAGTATCGCATGAATAAGCCATGGTTTGGTGAGATTGCTTGAATTGAATCCGCAGACCAATGTTGGGAATCATGTGATGCACCGGCGAAGCGTGAATTGTAAAATCGGAACAATCCAGCACCGGCGACATTTCTCTGGTTGGGATGCGGTAAAAAACAACGGGGAAGAAATCGGGCCATTCCGACCAATTATACAAACCCATCAACGTTTCCACGCGATCCAGCGTGTAATGCAAGCCGTAAATATTGAGCGGTCTTTGCCGACCCATCAGCCACATATCCATTAGCAAAAGCGGAATCCCCGAAGCGTGGTCAGGATGAAAGTGCGTCACAATAATATCGGTCAGATCGTTAAAATCCACGCCAGCCTTTTCCAACCGCAGAATAGGGTTGCTGACCGAATCGATCAGAAGCGTGCGCTCCTGTCCCACAATGACCATGTGTGTATTTTCATGATCCTTTGTGGGGATTGCATTTGAAGAGCCAAGAATGATGACTTTGGACATGATTAACGGAAAGTAAAAAGTAAGAAGGGTAAAGTATAAGCCACAAACCTTTGGAATTCGCTTATTTTGCCATCACACTGAGCAACAAGCCTGGCGTAATGTAGGCTTCGATAATTGCGGCAATTGCCAGCAGGGGAACCACCACCCCAAGAAAAATCTTTGTCCAATCGGCGAGCAGTTCAAGGATTACCTCACCCATGGATTTCCCTGTCTGCGGCGTGACGATAACCGCGCCGATGTATAAAACAACAGCGCTGCCAATCATCAACGCGGGAATTTCAAAGATGCCGTGCGGCACAACGCCCGCAAGGAATATCGGCAATGGGCGCATTCCCAACAATTCAAACAAGGCATACAACCCGCCGATCACACCAATATTCACCATGTACAGCAAAATACCCAGCACGCCAAATGAAAACAAACCCGCAAAAAATATAAAAGCCACTGCGCGCGTATTATTCAAAAACAGGAACGGCGCACTGATACTCCCCTGCAAGTTCGACAGATCCGGCATTTGACGGATACCCGCCTCGATTTTTTCAATTCTTTCGGGAGAGGCTTTTGCAATAACCTGCGAAATATTATTCATGATCCAATCATAGCCCATCCACGTGCTTACGCCGGCGATCAACGCCAAAATAAAAATAGCAGGCGCAACCCGCCGCATGGCGCTTCCCAAAACACGCCCATACCAATCGCCAAAAGAGCGCGCGCCGCCAATAAAGTTTTTCCAAAATGTGCGCCAGATCCAGGTCAGGTTGATCGAGTCAATTTCACGCCCCAGCAAATATTCGCGTTGAAAATGCGCAATGCCAACGCGGATCAACAGCAGCGAGATAATGATCACACCAGAAATCGCCAGCCAAAGCACCTGCTCGTTGCCCCAAAACAACATGACCGCCTCGCCCTGCATCAAAAGAGCAACGGGGATCACGATGAAAGAAGCCAGCAAATTTGCAGCCTTAACCGAAGTGGACTGCACCGAAATCACAATCGCCGCGCTGACCATCAAAGTGGCATGAGCCGTGGTCAACAAAAACAACTGCAACATCACCATGGGAGAAGGCATGTTCAAATCCTGGCGCGTGACCAAAATTAGATACAAAGCAATTGACAGGTAACTGGCCGCCAACGGCGTCGCCACACCCACCAGCAACTTTCCAAAATACAACTGCCAATTATCCAGCGGCGCGCTCAAAATGGGCTCAATTGTGCCGCGCTCCTTCTCTCCCACAAAGGCTTCCAGCGCAACCACCAGCGAAATGGTGATCGGAAAAAAACCAATGATCATGATCGAAAACGGCACAAACCGATCCAGAATCAAATTGGCATCATATTGATTTAAGAAATCCACCGTTTGCTTGGCAAACTCATTCATCAAAAACGGGAAACAAATAATCAGGATAATCATCGGCGCCAGCACGCGCCAATCGCGGAATTGATCCTTCAGTTCGCGCCCCGCCACCAGCCAGACCAGCCTAAGTTTACTGAACATTTTCGCGTCCTTTTGCTTCTGCCATCACTTTTAAATACACCTGCTCCAATGTGCGCGGCTCTTCCTGAAACGCCATGACCGATGCCGATTTTGCCGACAAAGCCTGCAATATTTGCGGATTGGATTCCTGCGGACGCTCCACCCTAACTTTCAAACTGGTCGCCGTCCGAGAGAGCAGATCCACGCCCTGGGGAAGTTCAAACCCAGTCGCATCCCAGTCTGCGCTGAACTTGACTTCATACTCAGGCGCCCCAAGCACATTGCGCTTCATTTCTTCCAACGTACCCTGCAACAAAATTTTTCCGCGATAAATAATTGCAATTTGGTCTGCCAGCGATTCCACTTCGGTGAGATTATGCGAGCAGATCACAATTGTGCGCTGCGATGATTTCAGCCGCGCAATCTCATCCCGCACCAGCCGCGCCGATTCGGGATCCATCGCAGAGGTTGGCTCATCCAACAGAAGCACGCCCGGGTCGTGCATCATGGCACGGGCCAGAGCCAGTTTTTGGCGCATCCCTTTTGAATATTCGCCAATCCTGCGGTGCGCGGCCTCGGCCAGCCCAAAATATTCAAGCAGATGATCGCTTCGCATTTTTCGCGCCACGGCTGAAAGGCTGTAGACCTGCCCAAAAAAATCCAAATACTCAATGGCGGTCATCCGCATGTATAAGCCATGCTGTTCTGTAAGCACCCCCACCGAAGAGCGCACATCATGCCCATTTTTGACGACATCATAACCAGCCACCCGCGCCCAGCCGCGTGTGGGGTTGAGCAGCGCAGTCAACATGCGGACGGTGGTGGTTTTGCCTGCGCCGTTCTGACCGAGAATTGCCAAAATTTGCCCCGCATCCACAGAAAGGTTAACTTCATCCACGGCTAAAAAATCGTGGAATTGTTTGGTAAGTTCGTGAGTTTCTATCATTCGCGCTCCGGAAATAGTTGGTAATGGGTAATTGAAGTTGATTGTATTCCCCTCCATGCTGTATTCACCTTCACAGAGACCTTACAATTTCTGGACAAGGCGATGACGCAAAACCATACCAATCCCCGCACAAATAAACACAACCGCAAAAAATACCTGATTGATGTTAAAGCCATTCACCAACGAAACATCCAACCGCAAAAATTCAAGCAAAAACCGGACGAGGGAATAAAAGCCCAAATAAGCCAGAAAAAGATCGCCTGTTTTGAGTATGCCGTTAAAACGACGGGCAAGCCATAGCAGGAAAAACATATTTGCGAAATTTAACAACGCTTCATACATAAATAACGGCTGATAGAAATTTACAGATTCAAATCCATTTAAACGATGGGCGGGGTCAATAAATATTTTCCAGGGCAGGTTGGTGGGCAAGCCGTACAATTCCTGATTGAAATAATTTCCCAGGCGTCCAACGAATTGGGCAAGGGCAACTCCGGGGGCAAGAATATCCGACAGTTCCCAAAACGAAAATTCGTTTTTGCGCGCAAAATACAGCAAGGCAAGCGTTCCGCCGATCCACGCGCCGGGGATGCCAAAACCGCCGATCCAAAATGCGACAGAATCCACCAGATGCGAGAAATAATATTGGGTCGTCAGACCCAGCTCAAGGGAAGAAAGCGGCGGGGTGAGGATATGCCAAAGCCGCGCTCCCAACACTCCCCAAACTATCAAAGGCAAAAATAGGTCGTAGATGATCTCAGGCTCATAGTCACGGCGTTTTGCTTGACGCGCGGCAAGCAATGCGCCCATGGCAATGCCCAACGCGATCAAAAGTCCGTTCCAGCGGATGAGCAGGGGGCCGAGCGAAATGCCATCCATTAGTGAATGTACTCTTTGGCTTCGCGGGCTTTTCTCATGCGCTCATGCCCCTGTGTGCGAACACAGGCAATGCGCTGTAAAGCTGTAAAATTGCCAAGCACGGCAATGATGGCAACCGCAAGAAAAGGTTGGTTGAAAAGCAACAGGGGCAGCAAAACGATGTAGCGTTCAACGCGGGAAAGAATGCCAACTTTGGCGGTAAAGTTCAAGCCTTCTGCGCGAGCCTTGACGTAAGATACCAGCACTGATCCAGCCGTAGCGGCAAAGGTGACCATGACCCCAGCGTAATTTTCCTGTGTGAGAAAAAAATATAAAAGTCCGCCAAAGGTGATGAACTCAAGGTGACCATGACCCCAGCGTAATTTTCCTGTGTGAGAAAAAAATATAAAAGTCCGCCAAAGGTGATGAACTCAGCGTAGCGGTCGCTGACAGAATCAACGAACGCGCCGAAGTCGCTCGATTCACCGCGCAGGCGGGCCATGGTTCCATCGAAAGCATCCACGATGACGGCAAAGAACAGGACAATCGCGCCGGTTGTCATTTTGCCTTGCGAGAGAATATACGCGCCGACAGTTGTGCCAGCTAAACCCAACAAGGTGATGGCATTTGGCGTTAGTCCCGTGCTATTCAGAAATGCGCCAATGGGATCAAGGATGCCTTTGAAAATGAGTCGCAAT
>JFJP01039040.1_pt1 | contig 14719 bp, 10 predicted proteins | sample 431651 | NCBI WGS metagenome assembly JFJP01 (sample SAMN02602958, study PRJNA72255) | Microbial mat metagenome, whole genome shotgun sequencing project. | biome: fresh water; feature: sink hole; material: water; isolation source: purple microbial (photo- and chemosynthetic) mats found in...
TAAAAAAAATCAATAATAAATTCAATTCAATTTTCTATGGATAATAAATTATCACGAAGTTTAAGCTTAATTTTAATCTTGACAACTGTTTTCGGATTATTACAATCAGGCAAGACATTACCAAAAAATAGCACTATCAATTACCCTATTGTAAATGCTCCAGTTGTAAAAACAGCATTTATTCCATTGCCTTATGGCAAAATTGAAGCAGCTGGCTGGATGCGCGATTGGACTGTTTTGAGCAAAGATGGTTTGGTAGGCAATAGTGTTGCATTTCAAAAGGGCTGGGAAAACGGAATGCCTGAACCATTTCTGAATGAGCAATCAGCTTATTGGATAGATGGCATGCTCCGTACTGGTTATATTTTGAACGATTCGGCGTTGATAAATCGTGCTCAATACGATATCGATGCTTTTTTGAAATCCCCAACATACGAATCTTGCTGGGCAATGGCAGTTTACGGAAGAGCCATTATGGCTTACTATAAAGCTACTGGCGACATTCGACTTTTAAAGGCTATGAATCAATTGTATGGCAAATCGGACATTTCAGGATTTTGGGAAATCACCAAATTATTTGGAAATCTTACCCCTGTTTTTGGCGAAGGTGTTACGGCTGATATACCGTCCATAGTTCAGAATGAACCTCGCAATCTAGTTCAGGCTGAAGCCATGCTCGAAGCCTTTTCGTACGGTGGCGATTCTTTACTTTTGAAAAATGCATTGACCACTTTCCAAAAATATGATAGCCGCTTTATCAATCATTTTTTAGGTCATGAACGTGAAACCTGCAATGAAAATAACGGCTGCTTACTTTCCATGCACGGTGTAACTTATAACGAAATAAATAAACTTTGGGCGCTTGCATATTTATACAACGGTAATCCAGCCTATTTGCAAACAAGTATAAATGCCTATAAGGAGTTGGATGACAATAACATGATGCCTTTTGGCGTTAATTCATCGGAGGAAAATTTGATGGGTGTGGATGCCGTTGGTAGCTCCGAAACCTGTGATATTTCCGATTTTATCAATTCCAATGTTGCGCTCTATCGCATTACTGGAAATAGCAGTTATGGTGACAAAATTGAACGCGCTTTGTTCAATGCAGGTGCCACCGCTTGGTCGCACGATTGCAAAAAACATGTTTATTCGCAATCACCAAATAAGCTCACACTTGTTGACAATACTAAGATCAAAAGTCATTATGAGTATAAATCCACACACGACCCACTTTGTTGCACGGCCAATATTGCACGGATGATTCCGAATTATGTACTTCATTCGTGGATGGCAACCCCCGATAATGGGGTGGCTGCTATGCTTTATGGACCCAATCGGGTAAGTGTAAAAGTGGGAAATAATGTGAATGTAACTATCACTGAAAAAACCGATTATCCATTTGACGAAACCATTTATCTTTCTATAAATACTCCTAAGAATGTGAAATTTCCGTTGTACTTACGTATTCCTAATTGGTGTGAAAATCCGAAGGTAAGTATTGATGGTAAACAGCTCAAAGTTAAGAAAAACAAGAACGGTTTTATGGTTGTCAATCGCAATTGGAGCAATGAGACCATGGTGAAGATTACATTTGAAATGCAAACAAAATGCGTAACAGCCATTACAAAATCGAACGGCGCTAAAAGTTCGCTCGACCAATCAAAAATACTCACAGCAGGTTTGCCTTATGTTATTGTGGAACGTGGTCCGCTTTTATATACCTTGAAAATTGAGAACGAAACCACTAAATACCAATATGCAATAAACCCATTGGAACAAGATTTTAAAGTGTTAAAAGCGGCCATGCCTGAAAAATTCAACTGGGGTAAAACACCCATTTCCATCCAATTAAATGCGCAACCTATTAAATGGAATGAATGCCCGAAACTTGAGAAATCCGCTTTTGAAAAATCAATAAAAACCGAAAAAATAACTCTTGTACCTTATGGAAGTTCGGAAGGAGTGAGGATAACTATGTTTCCAGTGGTAAAATAAAATGCTAATTATGAATAGATTGAACATCAAATCAACGAAAATATAAACTTGATGTCTTAGTTGCAATTTATACAGTTTTATTTGCAAACACTCCGGTAATCTAACCTAAAAATTCAATATTGAGGTTTAATAAACCAGCTCTCGATTGAAATGTATTTTTCTTATTACTAATTTCGTATTTATCATAACCAATTAATTTTAATCATTCTGTCGAAATTAAGAGAAGCTGTAAAAAGGGGTAAAGAGGCTCCGTAAAAAGCCTAAAAGAAAAAAGGCAGAAAAGGAGGCGAAACGAAAAGACCAAATTGGAAATACATGAAAGGCATTTGAAGTATCAGTTTTGAATGTGAGCCTAAAACGCAATATTAGTCGCCAAAAATGACAAATACTAAGTTGAATTTTTTAAGCCAGAAAGTAATAAACAGGCATGGTTTAAAACAAAGACGAGCGATAAATAATCAACACTCCCTTAACTGTTTTCAAAACAGCGATGGATGGTTGATTTTTTATTGCCTAAATTAGGAACGTCTTGTTGATAAAAGTTTGAAAAACTTCTTTGTATTGGTCGCCAACAGGAATATATATTTTGTGGTCGAAAATAATCCGATTGCGTTCAATCACTTTTACTTGATCCAAATTTACTATAAATGAGCGATGTACACGCATAAATTTATTTTTTGGCAGCTGTTCCTCCATGGCCTTCAATCGGATGAGGGTAGTAATTGGTTCTTCGTTTGTTAAGTGAATTTGAATGTATTCGTTCGCACTTTCAATGTATTTTATGTCGGAAAGCAAAATTCGAATTAACTTATATTCCGACTTTACAAATAAATACTCGGAGGTTGTTTGTATTATTTCGGGTTGTTTCTGATTTAATTCAAACCAAGTTTTCGCTTTTGTGGCTGATTTCAAAAATACGTCGTAACTAATTGGTTTTAAGATATAATCAAGTGCATCCACCTGAAAACCCTCCAAAGCGTATTTGCTGTAGGCGGTTGTAAAAATAACTTGCGGTTTTTCTACTAGCGATTTTACAAAATCCATCCCATTCAAATCGGGCATGTTAATATCTACAAACATCAAGTCTATTTCGTTATTTGCAAGATATTCCTTGGCTTCAAATGCGCTTTGGCAGAGTGCCACATTTTCTAAAAACGGGGTTTTTTTTATATACGAACTAATTTGCTGCAATGCAAGTGGTTCATCATCAATGGCTATACATTTAATTTTCATATAGGGGAATGCTTAAGTTTACATCAAATTCATTGTTACTATCGTTAATTTGCAGGGTGTAATCTTTTTGATAAAGTAATTCTAGGCTTTTCCTTATGTTGGTTAATCCTATTCCAGAGTAAGTTTTGTCAATGTTTTCTTTGTTTTTATTGATACTGTTTTTTATGTTGCATACTAATCTTTTATCTGTAAGCTCTAACTTAAAATGTACATAAGATGTGGTTTGATAGCTGACACCATGTTTAAATGCATTTTCTAAAAACGAAATAAACAGCATGGGAGGGATTTGAATATCGGGGATATTTTGGGGTACTTCTATTGTAATGGTTACTTTTTTCGAAAATCGTAATTCCATCAACGTAATGTAACTTTCTATAAACTCCACTTCTTTTTTCAAACTTGTTCGTCCATGCGCCGTATCGTATAATAGATACCGCATCAGTGTTGATAATCGAATGATGGCATCTTTGGCAGTATCTTTATTTATATCCACCAATGCGTGAATATTGTTTAAGGTATTCATAAAAAAATGCGGACTAACCTGGTGTCTAAGCAATGCCAATTCTGTTTTTAGCTGTTCTTTTTCCACATCTTTGCGGCGGCTCTCTTCCATTAACCATTGCGACATTATTTTTACTGTAGTGCCAGCCGCCACCACCAAAACGGCTATCAAAATATCATCAGCAAAAAACATTAAAATTGATTTCTGCTGAGGTATTAATGGCGGTCTATAGCCCATTGGAGCGGGCATTTTAGAGCCCAGCTCCATAGGTGGCATGCCTGGTCCAAGATCCATTGGGGGCATGGATAAGGGTTCTGGCGGAGTGAGCAATAGGTGCAAACCTATGTTTGTACTTACCACTGCAACTATCACTAGCAGCGTAATACCAATATAGTAAAGGTACTTTTTTTTGAATAGGATGGTGGGTACTAAATAGTAAGCATTGAGGAGAAAAATTACTAAAAATGAAGACATTCTAATCCAATCGGCATTTACCTTTGTCCAATCAACCTCATTGTTTGTGCGGTATTGAAAAAACGGAAAGGAAAAGATACCCATCCAAATAACCATGAAAATTATGGTTTCAATGTTTTTTAAAGGGAGTGTTTTGTAGGAAAAATATTTCATTTCTAGTATTATTATTTCATTTTTAGGCTATTGAAAAGTGAATGTAAAAACGAGATTTTTATCGACATTTTTAGAACCTGTTTTTATCAAAAAAGAAAAGTAGAGGAGGTTTTAATCCACTTACTTTTCTTTTTATTTAAATTTTAATCAGAAAATTCAAGTATAAAATTCAGAAAATTCTTACCTCTATTTATTCGAATAAATATCCCAAGCAATGTTGTCGATAACACTTGTGGCAAAACTCGCTTGGCGCAATGAGGCAAATAAGGTACGAATTGTTTCCAATGAAGTGCCCAGCAATTCGGTTAACGTAGTACTTGTTCCATCGTCAAATGTGATTTTTAAGTCCCTTTTGTGATTTACCAACGAATTGTCAACTAAAGTGCTGTCAATTACTACATCCACTATTTCCACTTTTGCGTTCACTTGCAAAACTCCAGCTACATACACTTTTGCGCTGTCCAACGCATTAGGACCTTGTTTTCTGATAATTTTCACATCTCCTACTGTTAGCGAGTATTCTTTTTCACGTTGTTTTCCAGAAGCTTTTTGGGCTGTGTACTTTTCTTCGTAAAGCGTTTGTGCTCCATCGTTTACGGTATAAATTGCTACTGCCGTGTCGCCAGTGGCATAATTGCATTTTGCTACATATTTATCAGCAAAAATAAACTCAGATGATATTTGGTAGCCATTAAGCTCCGTGTTAGACGATTGTATTTGCAAATCACCCACATTCACATTGTCAATGCTGATGTTGGATGCCATATCATAATCCCAGTACCAACTGCGAGCTTTATACTCTTTAAAATTCCGATTGTATTTTGACAATGTAAATGCATAATTGTTAGCCAATAAAGTATCCGATGGATTGTATTTGAAAAGTGCTTTTGGATTTTTTGCCTTCACAGCGGGCAAATTTACCACCATCAGCGCACTTTCGGCCGATTTCGTAAAATACTTTAAAATAGAGCCACCTCTTGTTTTGGTTGCTTTGTAATCATACACTCCAGCTATATCAGCCAAAAGGATAGTGTTGTAGGTTGAGTCGAAAGCAGCGGTTGAAGATTTTGAGAAGCTAGCCCCGCTCTCTGTATTTGAAGTTAACAATACTTGATAGCCTGCAGTATTCGAAATTTTGTTCATGGCCGTGTTCAAAGCTTGCACACTGTTGTTTAGGGAGGATTTTAGCGACCCATCACTCAATTCATTTTCATTACTTGTACAGCTCCACAATGCAAAACCAACAAGTAGAAGCGCTAAATAAATGCTTTTTGTTTTCATAAGTCTTTTTTTTTGAAGTTATTAATGCAGATATTGATAAATGTCGATTATCGACTTTCATTATATGGCAAAAATAGGATTGAATACTATTGCAAACAAACAAAATCGGTGAATAGCCCAGTTTAATAAGTAGAATGTCAATTTTTCTACATCAAACAATCATCAAAATCAGTTCTATTTATTCCCAGACTCCGATACAATTATTTTTAAATCGCTGAAAAAAAGCAGATTCTCATTCCAAAAAATAAAGGAAGATATGTCGTGCGGGTTCATTATCACTACTAAGGGTACTCTCAAAAATAAGGTTTATAAAGTTTGAGAACCCTTATTTTTACTAGTGAAATGTTCGGAATTCTGTGATGTGCTGAATAATTAACAAGTTGTAGATGCATAGAATCTTCCAATCTTTCAATTTTCCAATCTTCCAATCTTCCAATCTTCCAATTAACACAACACTAGCATACTTCTTTTCCAATTTTTCCAACAAATATATTCCCCTTAATTTTGGTCTTTTACGCACCGTACCGAATAGCCATACAATTTACTTTTATAGGACGTTTGGGTTGTTATGTCATCGTAATTTGCCCTCCAAAAATTGGCGTTGGAGCTGGTATTTTCCGTTGCTGTCCACCAATTAGCATTTTTGCCAATGGTGCCATAATTGCCCTCATTGTCGCGATACCCACCTGGAAGTGCTGCAAATCCACTTTCGTTGGTTGCTCCCTTGTTGGGGGTGTTCCAATAGTTTAACTCCATTTCCTTAAGTTTAGCTCCAGCTACAGCCTCTCCACCTAAGTAGTTAATAAGAATAGTCCATTCAGCATCTGTGGCAATGTGCCAGCCTGCAGGAGCAATATTTTTCTTCTCACTTATGGCAGCCCAATTGTAAAGTCGGCCGTATTTTCGGCCATTTATTGTGTCGTTATCATAATTGCAATATGCGCCATACGTGGCAATACTCCATTTAGAGGCATCTGTTACAAGCGTTATTCCTTCACCACTCTGATAACTTATGGTTCTCAAATTTTCGGCCATCCATGTTTGAGTGCCAATATTAACTGTCTTATAGGAGTTTCCATCCACATCCGTAATGGTGGTTGCCGCCGGCAGTGTTTTTAACGTTACTGTGTTGCCATAACCCGTACCGGTTGCATTTGTGGCATAAGCTCTCAAATAATAAGTAGTTCCGGCTGCAAGACCTGTTACCATACTTTTGAATGACCCAATGCCCGTTCCATCAGTTGTTTTATTATCAGAAATGGTTGGTTCAACGTCTTTTTTCCAGCACACACCACGTGCCGTAACACTAGAACCTGCTTCCGAAGTTATTTCACCACCCAGTTTTGCTGTGTTTTCAGTAATTTCGCTAGCTGAAACTGTTGTGAGTATAGGAACTGGAATTACAGTAGCTTTGTTGTCGCAACTACTTAAAAGACTTGCTGTCAATAATGCAATGATAAGTTTCAAAATTTTCGGACTTGTTTTCATACCATCTTTTTTTTTATAGTTAATAATTTATGTTCTTCTTGCCATCTAATTAAAATTATACAGATGCTTTTTTGTGAAATAATTGCGTTGCAAAGATAATTTTTTTTTGTCGGTTTTTTAGTTCTTGTTATCAATAATGTGATGTATTGTAATTACTCAGCCTCCAGCCCCCTATCCCGATAGCTATCGTGGAGGGGAGATGAGAGTGCATAGATTAAGCATTTTTGATTGAAATGAGCATTTTTTTTTGTAATAAATTATGAAAATCAGTGCGTGTTTTTTAGATTAAAAATTTAAACATAAAGAATTTGTTGATAATTGACTTATTTATTTATGGCTTAAAACAGCTTTTTTTTAATACAATATTTTTTTACGCTAAGAGGCTATCCCGATAGCTATCTCGTGGATTGCGATTACTCTTGTTTTTGGAAATTTTGGATTAGTTACAACATATACAAAATCCACAAATTATAAGAAATTTAAATTTTGATGTTAAATCCTGAAATTTAAATAGAGTACTTTATTTGATGACAATTTCTTAGCTAATTGGTTGTCTGTCTTCCACAAGCATTTACCACATAAAAATGATAAAAACCAAAATAGGGCGTATAGTTATGGGGTGTTTAGCTGCAAAGTACACTCGAATAATGCTGAAACATTTATTTCCCTTACCAACAATTATTTCTTTTGAGGTTTTAAGTCTTTACTAATTTTATTTTTGCTAATGTAGAAATACTTATCTTTGCAAAATCTTTTTAAAGCATGCTGTTAAAAGGTTGTTTGGAGTAATTGCTGTTTTTATTCCATTTAAAATCTTTTTTTTTATCTAAAGTATTCATTTTTCCGATAAGTTTAAAAATGACAAAACACCATTCTTCCGTATTTTTATTTTTAGTTCTGTTGTTGTTAGGTCTTTTCTTTCTCGATTTGGCCTGGGGCAGCATTTCTATTTCGTTGCGTGAAATAATTTCTATTTTCTTGGGAAATTCTTCCAACGAAATAAACTCGGAAATTCTTCTAAACTTCCGTTTGCCCAAAGCCATAACTGCCATTCTAGCAGGAGCTTCACTGTCGGTGGCAGGCTTAATGATGCAAACACTTTTTCGGAATCCATTGGCCGATCCCTATATTTTGGGTGTAAGTTCGGGTGCAAGCTTGGGTGTAGCCATGGTAATGATGGCCACAACGGTTCTACCCTTCGCCTTTGTGAGCAGCGGGTGGGCGTTGATTGTGGCAGCCATTATCGGTGCTTCCATAGTATTGGTGTTGGTGGTGGGCGTTTCTTTGAAAGTAAAAAATGCTGTTTCGCTACTCATCGTAGGTATCATGTTTGGTACCATAGCTAGTTCTTTGGTTAGTGTACTCCAAAATTTTAGCAACCCCGATGCTATTAAATTATTTTTGATGTGGACATTTGGGAGCTTAAGCGCAGTAACCTGGAATTACATGTGGGTGCTATTGCCAGTAGTGATAGTTGGATTGGGATTGTCTGTTTACTTGCAAAAAAAGCTAGACGGACTGCTACTCGGCGAAAATTATGCCCGAGGACTTGGCATTTCTATTGCCCGCACAAGATTTCTTATCGTTTTATCCACTGGCTTATTGGCGGGTGGAATTACCGCTTTTACCGGTCCAATAGCGTTTGTGGGTGTAGCCATTCCTCATATTGCGAGAGGCATTTTTCGCAGTGCTAGTCATAAAGTTTTATTGCCAGCAACTATCCTAATGGGTGCATCGCTTTTATTAGTCTGCGATATTATTTCTCAAATTCCTACCTACACTTTGCCCATTAATACGATAAGTGCCTTGTTTGGAGCGCCTATTATTATTTGGATAATACTGAAAAGACGAAATAATTGATTGGAAAAACACATCTCAGGATTGGAACCCCAACGAGAATGTAAGAAATGAAGTAAAACCAACATAAGTAATTCATTTTAAGATATGTAAATTAAATAAATGCTACAGTATATCGACAAAATACAACTAAATAAGCCAATAAATTATTTGTTTTAAAAATTTAAAAAAATATTGTGTTTAAAGTAAAAATACACCTACTTTTAACGCGGGATTATTTGATTACAAAAAAGGATGAAAAATATTGAAAAACAGCAACAAAAAATGAAGAATTAGATTTTATAAACTCAAATACCAATTACAATCCAAACTGTAATTTCCAATTTATCAATTAATTATAAGTGGCAAAGATTTTTGAAAGCCGAAAAAACAAGATTATCGAGCTTGCCAAAAATGCAGACGCAGAACTGAAAAACCTGCAAATTGCAGATGCATTACGCCATTTTTATTGGGCACAAACCCTTTTACGAAGTCATCCAGATGCTTCGAATATCAAAATGACCAGCGACGGGGGAAATGAAGCTTTGCTAATAACTTGGATACCTATTCAAATCAATCAGATATTTGCAAATTTATCGGTGAATGTAAACCAAGTAGAAGCCAAAGATAGCTATTCCAATTACTTACTGGACATTAGATACAACAATCAACCAGTACGAAACTTCGATTATACTTATTGGGGCGGACAGGATTGGTCAAATATTGTGAGTGCCAAAGATGGATTGGGCGTTTTGGAACTACCCAAATCACAAAGCAGTGCTGATATTCGCCTAAAATGTGAGTATGTTTTTGAGGGAGAAAGTGCCATAGATATGGAACTGCGCGATGTGATGCTAAAGCTTCCCGAAATACCTTACAAAAACTGTTACTTAAAAGTGGGAGCAAAAACCACAGCTACAATTCCAAATATCTTACCCACCAATGTTAGCACTTCCACTGAAACTAATGCTACCAATAACACCACAACTGTAAGACCAATTGCCGTTGCGCCTGACAAAGATGCCATTATGAAAAAGGTGATTTCGGCTATTTCCAGCAAAAATTATCCACTTGCTCAACCACTTTTTAGTTATGAAGGTTATTCTATTTTTCAATGTTTACTGCAATATGGCAATGCAAAAATATTGAAGGATGTTGAGCTAAAGTACTATCAATTTGGCGAATCGGTGATATGCCGCTCTATACCAATGAGTTTTAGTTTTAAATCGAACAATCGTACTTTTGTAGAAGATGTGGTTTTCTATTTCGACAAAAACAACAAAATAGACAATCTTACTTTTGGATTATCTAAAAAAGCGGTGGACGATATAGCTGGCAATGCTGCCTGTAGCGAGGCGGTGCGTATGCAGTTGATAAATTTCATGGAGAATTACAAAACGGCTTATGCCTTGAAGCGATTGGACTATATCGAAAAGATTTTTTCGGACGATGCGTTAATAATTACGGGTAGAGTAACCAAAGTGGCTAGTTCGCCAGAGTTCAGATATTTGAACAATACGATAGTAAAATGCAACCAACAATCTAAAACACAATACATTAAAAACCTTAAATACTCATTTGGAAGCAATGAATTTATCAATCTTCGTTTTGCCGATAATACGGTAAAACAATCGGGCAAGTCAAAAACTGTATATGGAATTCAAATAAAGCAGGAGTATTTTTAGCCCAATTATGGCGACACAGGCTACTTGTTTCTTCTGATTGATTTCACCGACTCCGTTGCGCCAAAGATTAGCGTCCGCACTTGGCAGCCAAATAAAAATGCGGATGGCAGTATTTATGGATTGTCGGATTTTTAGGGAAATGTTGATTAGTCACGGCTTCACTGCAAGTGAAACCGTGACTAAAACAAATCAATTTTCCGCAAAGCCGTTGCGGAAATTTTAACTATTGAAAATATGCTGTACACCCAAACATTTTGCGGTCAGTGACCGCAAAAATTATATATTGCTGATTTTCAAGAGAATAGAATTTTGCAGTCGCCGACTGCAAAATTGATTAATAATTGAAGTGGACACTAACAATTAAAGTACAATAAATGACCTTATAATTCAAAATAATTTCTTTGTCACATATACTTACTATATTTGTGACGAAAATATTTAAGTATGGACAATAGAAACGTTGAAATACAGATATTTGCAAAGATGAAACGAGTATGGATAGGAAAATTATTTTTCCATGAAATTTTCACCGAATTTGCAGAAAGTGCAACAATTAGGTACATGAATAAAATCAATAATCCGATTTTTAATTACCCCGAATTCGAGGTAATTGAAAATAAAGCAGAAGTTAATCGTTTTATTGTATAAGTGGGGCAAACGGCTGTAAATAATGCGATTACCAACAAAAGACTTTGAGCACTAACAGTCTAACAATTAAATGTATGAAAACAAAAAAGATAATTGTAATTGGCAGTGAAATAAATATTATCAACTACGATGGAAGGGAATATATTTCTATAACCGATATGCTTAAAGCAAAAGATGGTGACTTTTTTATTTCCGATTGGCTACGCAACCGAAACACTGTTGAGTTTTTGGGAATATGGGAAAGGGTTTACAATCAAGATTTTAATTATGGCGAATATGCCATAATTAAAAGTCAAGCAGGGTTGAACAGTTATAAAATAAGCGTTAAGGAATGGGTTGAAAAAAACCAATGCAATAGGTATAAAAGCTACAGCTGGAAGATATGGAGGTACGTATGCTCATCCGGATATTGCATTCGAATTTGGAATGTGGATAAGTGCTGAATTTAAAATATACTTAGTAACGGAATTTCAACGACTGAAAGAAGACGAAAGCGATCGACTAAAACTGAACTGGAACTTTCAACGAACATTAGCAAAGCTAAATTATCACATACATACCGATGCCATTAAAGAAAACCTAATACCAGCAGAGCTTGCTAAAAACCAGATTTCGTTTATTTATGCCGACGAAGCCGATTTGCTGAACATGGCTTTGTTCGGAAAAACAGCACAGCAATGGCGAAGTGAAAATCCCAATGCTGAAGTCAATATTCGTGATATGGCAACCATCGAACAATTAGTGGTTTTATCGAATCTCGAAAGTATAAATGCAATGCTTATTCATCAGGCATTAACCCAACAAGACCGACTCCTTAAATTAAATCAAATGGCAATTACGCAAATGAAATCACTGATAAATCATCAAACAACTGTGAACAAGTTGAAATAAAAAATTCAGTTGTAATTGTCATAGTTGGATAGACTCAGTTGGTCGTAGGTTGTGTGTTCGTCTTTTCCGTTCGGCAAAGGTTTCACCTTCGTCGTAGTTAGAAGCAAGGTTTCACCTTGAATATTCAAATTAAATATGGAAAGCAAAGCTTTCCTTTTAAATATGACGAAGGTGAAACCTTCGCAAAACAACCAAGATCAATAGAATAAGCTTAACAGGTATTATTATACTAAATAATTATTAATATATATTTAATTCTACATAAATCATGAAAGTAAAAGTTTTTCATATCAGATTGACTAAAGAGTGAAGATGTCAAGAAAAACCAAGAGGAACTTGGTGTAACTTTCAAAACAAATGGAGAAATACTCAAATTAACTATATGTTTCGATTATAATTGAAATATATTGTATATTTGTAGAATGTTTCAATTATAACAGAAGAAAATGAAAACAGAATACATCAAACGTCCTTTATATATTGATAGAATTAAGCCATTTATTGGCAAACAAATTATCAAAGTGCTAACTGGTCAGCGTCGAGTAGGGAAAAGCTATATTTTACTACAGTTAATTGACGAGATAATAACATTACAGCCAGATGCAAATATTATTTATATCAACATCGAAATAACTGAATTTGATAAGATTAGAACGCATTCGGCACTATATCAATATGTTACTGAAAAATTAGTAGAAGGTGTGCCCAATTTTTTGTTTGTTGACGAAATACAAGAGGTGCAGTCATTTGAACTTTGTTTACGGTCGCTTTTGGCCGAATCGAAATGTGATATTTATTGTACAGGAAGTAATGCTCAAATGCTTTCGGGTGAATTAGCTACAAAGCTATCTGGACGTTACATTCAGTTTCCAATCTATTCATTGAGTTATTTAGAGTTTCTTGAATTTCACAAATTACCGAATGAGAATAAAAGTTTAACACTGTATCTGCAATTGGGTGGGATGCCTTATTTGATACATACAGGATTGGAAAATGTTGTGGTGATGGAATATCTGAGGAATGTGAATTCTACAATTTTACTAAAAGACGTGGTGGCAAGAGAAAATATTAGAAATGTTTCATTTCTCGAAAACCTGACCGCTTTTTTGGCCGATAATACTGGCAGTATTTTATCTGCCTTGAATATAAGCAAGTACCTCAAATCGCAGCATCAACTTGTACCAACACAAACAGTATTGAACTATTTGCGAGCATTGACAAATGCCTTTTATGTTCACAAAGTTCAGCGAGCAGAAGTTAAGGGTCTAAAAATTTTTGAGGTAGGCGACAAGTATTATTTTGAGGATTTGGGCTTGCGCAATGCCATTCGTCATTTCGATTATCGTGGGGATGTAAATAAACTGATGGAAAATGTGGTTTATCTTCAACTAAAAAGAAATGGATACAATGTTTTTGTTGGTCAGATGGCACACAAAGAAATTGATTTTATGGCCGAAAAGGACGGTGCTAGAATTTATATACAAGTGGCGTATATGTTGACAGATCAAAATACAATAAGTCGCGAATTTGGAAATTTATTGTCCATTGACGACCAATATCCTAAATACGTTGTAACGATGGACGAAATTTCTGCTGGATCTGATTATAAAGGAATTCGTCAAATACATTTGCGAGATTTCCTTACAATGTAATGACTCAAAAAACAACTATCGATATAATCACGGCTTCACCCGATGGAAATCGGTTCCAAATGAAGCCGCGACTTGGAAGGTGAATTTAAGATTTAGAATAGAACAAGGAATAAAATATTGATTTACAAATAGAATAATATCCAAATGAAAAAACTATTAACCACCCTATTCCTTTTCGCAGCAATAGCCAATCTATCTGCCGAAATATCCGTAAAATCATTCCGCAAGCTGGAAAATGACCTTGATGCACGAGTAAATGCACCAATTAAAGATTTTAACGGAGATGTGAGTGCCATTATCAAAGTAGTAACCACGCAGACAGGATTTACTTTTGATTGTGGACAAGCAGGAATCGTAAAAACCGTGAATAAACCCTCCGAAATATGGGTTTACGTACCGTATGGAGTGAAACGTATTTCTATGATGCATGAAAAGTTGGGACAATTGAGGGATTATATGATTCCTATGCCGATAGAAAAGGCAACAGTTTATGAAATGATTCTTACTACTGGTAAGGTAATTACCACGGTAGAAGAAACCATCGAAAGCCAATGGTTGCTGATAACGCCAGAGCCAGCGGATGCTTCGGTATATTTGGACGAAGTGTTTGTGAAATCGGGCATGTACCAAGCCAAACTTAAACCAGGAAGTTACACCTACCGCATAGAAGCACCCCTTTACCACACTGAAGCAGGAAAAGTGGAAATTACCGATGCAAAAAAAGAGTTAACCGCAAAACTAAAACCAGCTTTTGGTTACGTAAGCGTTAGTACCAGCCCCGAAAAAGATGCAAAAGTAATTATTGACGGCAAAACGCTGACAACAAACACGCCCTGCAAAAGCGATGCTCTTGCCAGCGGTGAACATATAGTGCAGGT
>JFJP01000481.1_pt1 | contig 14718 bp, 13 predicted proteins | sample 431651 | NCBI WGS metagenome assembly JFJP01 (sample SAMN02602958, study PRJNA72255) | Microbial mat metagenome, whole genome shotgun sequencing project. | biome: fresh water; feature: sink hole; material: water; isolation source: purple microbial (photo- and chemosynthetic) mats found in...
CTGAATCCCATAGAGGGGATCCCTGAAGGCCTCCTCTGCGTCAATGGGTCTCCAGCCCTTCTCCTTGAACAGCTGGATGGCGTCGCCGAGAAAGAGAGCGTTCACGAGGTTGTGATGCAGCAGAATGACGTGTTTGGCCGAGCGGCCCAGCACGGTCCGGGAGAGCCCCTCGTAATACTGTGCCCGGTCCCACAGATGCTCCAGATAGGCCTTCCGCCAGGGGGCGAGATCCAAGGCAGGATTCTTTTTGAGGGCCTCTTCCAGGCGCGCGTTGTAGTACCAGTCGCTGGCATCCACGGAAACCGGCGCCTGCAGGTAGCCGATAGAGGCGAGGAAGCGTCGGAAGCCATCCCGCTTTGCGGCCGTGTCGCCTTCTTTAAGGTAGGTGAAACGGAAGCGCTTTGTGTAGCCCGGCAGTGTGCGGATGAGCGCATCGCAGCGCAGCACCTCGTCCTGGTACGCCTTCAGGGTGATCTTCGGGCTGTGGAAATTGGGATGGGTGACAGTGTGGTTCCCGATGCCGTGGCTTGCTTCACCCCAGGCCCGTACGAGGGCCAGCCGCTCGGGCTTCCCTTCTTTCAGGGTCAGGAAAAGCATGGATCGGAGGCCCTGGGCCTTCAGGTGATCCAACAGGGCGTTGTTCCGCTGCTCCGGTGTGAAGTGGATGGCGCCCGCCGTTGGACCGTCGTCGAAGGTGAAGGCAATGGACTGGGCGGATAGGGCCATACCCGCAAGGCCTGCGAGGAGGAAGAGGCGAACGATCATGGGTTCCCTTGTTGCTTGTCCATGACGACCCGGAATGATGCAGAGCCCCGACTCAGGTCCACGGTTGTTTCACCCCAGCGCCCCGTGCCACGTTCCGTTAGGCGGATGCTGATGCTTTTGGTTGGAATTGCTTCCGTGCGGATATGCGGCCGAGACAGCCCCCGGAGGGTTGCGCGCTTGCTCGCCTCGTCCCCCATCAGGATTCGCGCGATGGGTTTGGCTTGGCCCTCGACCCGAAATTCGACTTCAAAGCCATCCAGGGCCACTACCTGCATCCGCACATCCCATTCGCCGTTGGGCAGCGGCTTCATTTCCCCGCTGGCGATTGCGGGCGGCAGATGCTTGAGCCAAGCCTCGCTTAGGGGTTCGGGCGTGAAGCCCTGCTTTGCAAGGGCGTGCAGGAATTCCTTGGGGCTGACACTTTTCATGCGAACGGTGAGGCCGCCTTCGGTTCCCGGCTTCATTGGTGGGAGTATGCGCTCCACCTTTTGATCCTCGGCGCCATCGGCGAAGAGCCAGTTCCAGTTCTCGGCGAGCAGAGCCTCCAGTTCGCGACGCGTAACATCGAAGTCCAGGGTAAGCGTGCCCCCATGCCGGGCCAGATGCACGAGGCGTGAGGCCTTCGTGTCTCCTTGGGCCGGAATATTCTGGGGATTTGGCACTGCCAGTGGTGTTACGGGCTCGGCCTGCACGGCCCTACTTTGGGCCAAACTCAGTACCGCGGGCACGTAGCGCTGGGTTTCCTCGCTCAGCTTTCCGGCATCAATGGCCGCTTCTCCGCCATTGTAGGCGGCCACAGCCTTGGTCCAGTCATCGTTGTAGCGGGTCAGCAGGAATTTGAGGTACCGCGCCCCGGCGGCCATTACCTGGGCGGGATCCTGGAGATCCTGGGCACCGTATTTTCGGGCCGTTTCGGGCATCACCTGGAGGAGTCCTGTTGAGCCGAAGCGGCTGATGGCCTTCGGGTTGAACTGGCTCTCCACTTCCGCCATGGCGCGCAGAAGAGACGGATCGATGCCTTCCTTGGCAGCCAGGGCATCGAGCTGCGCCACCAGGTCGGCGGGGCGAAGGATTGTCGCTGGCTGGTTTGTTTCGGAGGGTAAGGCCGGGGAGGCCATCATCGGCGACAGAAGCGAGGCCGCGAGCAGGGCGGGGAACAGACCTCCCAGGAAGGGCCGGGGTGGGGTCGGGTTCAGCAATCGTTTGATACGGGTCATGAGGTCTCCTTGGTGGGCCCCCAGGGCGGGGGCGGGGAGCTGGAAGAGATCCAGCTCCGCAAGGGCCAGGGCCAGGCGCCGCGGTTCGCCGATGGCCGTGGCCGCGAGGTCATCGCAGGCTTCCTCCCTGGTGGAGCGGATCCTGGCCGAGATCCACCACACGGCGGGATGGTAGAAGAGCAGGGTTTCCGCCAGGCACTGCAGGAGGTTGGCGAGGTAGTCCTGCCGCTGGATGTGGGCCAGTTCGTGGGCGAGGAGCGCCTCCAGGAGACCGGGCGCCATGCCCGTGAGGAGCGACCCCGGCAGGAGAATGGCGGGTTTCCACCAACCATGGGCCAAGGGGCCTTCCACTGCGGCGCATAGCTTGAGTTCGGGCAAGCAGCGCAGGCCCATGCGCCGGGCGAGGGCATTCAGCTTCTGCTGCCAGTCGGGTGGTGCGGGGGTTGAATGCCGCCGCCGCAGGCCTCTCAGCCACACCCACCCACTCCCCAGGCGGAGAAGCAGGGCGAGGCACCCGGCAAACCAGATCCCGACAATCCAGGGCAAGGCTGGGCGGAGCGTCGAGGCCAGAGACTGCCTTGGTTTTTCGGGCAGAGCCTCAAGGCGTTCTGGGGAGGTGTGGGAAAGGGTCCCGCTGGAGAGGGTCTGGAGCAGCGCGCTGGCAGGGGTGGGCCAGAGTTTGATCAAGGTGACCACTGGGCAGGCCAGGCAGGCGAGGAGACCCAGGCTGGCCGCAAGGTGACGGCTCCGGGCGGGGGCGGTCTGGAGGAGGCGCAGGAGCAGGGCCGTGGCGAGACCCGCCAGCAGCCCCTGCCAGAGGAAATGCAGCAGCGTCCAGCCAAGGGCGGCAATTTGGAGATGAGCCTGGAGATTCATTCCGCCTCCTCCTGGCCCAGCAGGGCGCGGATTTCCGCCCGTTCCCGGGCGCTCACCGACCCGGATTTCAGGGCCGCCACCACCAGATCCCGGGCGGAGCCCGCAAAGGCCCGCTGCATCAGGTCAGCCACCAAGCCCGTCTGTGTGGCGTCCTGGCCATGGGTGGGCTGGTAGACATGGGAGCGCTCACTCTCGTTGCGCACCACCAGCCCTTTCTCGAACATCACCTGGAGCATCCGCAGGACTCCTGTATAGGAGATCTCCCGTTCCTCGTTCAGGGCCTGGTGCACCTGCTTGACCGTGGCGGGGCCCAGGTCCCAGAGCACTCGCAGAATGCTCAGTTCGACATCGGTAGGGCGGGATGGCTTGGACATGGGACCTCAGGTGAATGGATCTACTGTGGATTGAGTACTAAGTTTTGTCTACTAAAAGTCGTGTAGATCGTGGCCGCTTTGTCGGGTCGATGACCGTCTCCTGCGGGAGGACATGGCCTTCCGAAAGAAACAAAAAACCAGGGCCCCGAAAGGGGCCCTGGTTCGAAGGAATCGATGTGTCCCTATTCCATTACGACCCAGATCTTGCGGCCTTCCTTGACGGCCTGCACCAGCACCATCATGGCATCGGAGATCTGCTTGCCCTTGGAACTGCCGTCCAGGAGATCCACCACGACGATGGGTTCTTCTTCGCCCCTGGGCAGGCTCACGCTGCGGGGCATCTCTCGCTCGGACTTCTTGGAAATGGGTGCCCGGGAAGGAGCGTCTGGCAGCACGAACCCCTTGCCGTGCTCCAGGGCGTCGACACTGGTGCGGAAGAGCGCGGACAAGGCCACCAGGGCACTGCCGGAAGGTTTGATCTTGTCCCGCTCCCAGAAGGAGATGGAGGCTTGGTCAACCCGCAGCGCTTCAGCCATTTCCTCCTGGGACCATGCCCAGGTCACACGCACGGCCTTGATGCGTTCTCCCAAAGTGTTCAGGGAAGGCAGGGAATCAGTGGGGGCTTCGGATCGTTTCAAGGGACTCTCCCGTCAGATTCAGGCCGGGTGGGCCTGCAAGGGTCAACCATAGACCGATGAAAAGAAGCAATCAATATAAATTTATACGAATTCATTAAATCCGTTCATGGGGCAAGGTGGGGACTGGAGCATAGATTGCCGCGGTGGGGTCTACCAAATATAGGTTGCTAATTCGCCCTGTGTAGGCGCTGGCGTACTGCTGAATTTGATCCGCGAATCGGGTCTGTTGGTAGCCGTCCCGAAAAATGCTCCCCCACCTGGGGTTGAAGGCGGCTTCCAATTGGGTGTCCAGGGCGTCCACAAAGGCCTCTTGTTCCATCAGGCGTTCTTGGCTGGCATCCAGTTCCCCCCGCAATTGACCTGCTTCAAGATCCAGGGCTTTTAAGGCCTCGGGGCTGAGGCGGGCGGCGAGCAGATGGCGGTGTTCGCGATTGCGCTTGAGCTTGTCCTCAAGGAGCGAGCTCTGGGTCTCGTTGCGGCGCCGCTGGGTTTCCGTGCGAAGAAACAGCTGGAGGTCATCGGCGAGGTCCTCCAACCGCTGCAGGGTGGCTCCAAGCTCCGGGATCAGGAGCAGGGTCTGCCAAGAGACGCTCTTTTTGGACCGAAGGATGTCGCCATAGATATGATCGCCCACATAGAGCACCTCCTCGCCGAAGGCCTGCAACTGTGCCTCCAGCCATGCTGCGTTGCCACCGGTGAAGGCCTTGGGATGGCCTTCGGTGGGAAGCGGCTCCTGGGGCTCCTCGAAGAAAATGGGCTTGCGGGAACTGGTAACGATCAGGTCGAAGTAGTCCTCCCAGTCCGGGCGGGCTGGGTCCTGGCCATCCAGCAGAAAGCTGAGCACGCCTTTCGTGAAATGCCATTCGCTGTTGGAGACGACGAAGAGCTTCTTGCCTGCGCGCTTCCAACGGTCCAGGGCGGCGGGTAGCTCGGGATCCCGCAGGATATAGAAGTCGCGATTGGCCAGGATCTCGGTCTTCATTTCGCCATTGCGATGGGCTGTGTCGATGGCCCATCGCACATCCTGGAACAGGTCCAAGTATTCCTTGCCCTCGATCCAGCCTTGCTCCTTGCCGTCCACCATCACGGCATACAAATAGCTCTCCGGAATCTCGAACAGGGTGTCGATGCTGCGGAAGCCCTTGGCGCTGGCCGAGAGGCGCCGCCGCCCGTAGGCCGCATCGATGGCCTCGCGTTCCATGGCGCGACTGCCGTGACAGGCCCTGACCACCATGCGCTCGGTACTGAGCTTGAGGAGATTGCCCCGCAGTCCATCAAGCACCAGCCCGCGAATGGCAAATTCGGGATCGTAGGCGATGGCCAGCAGGCGCTTGTCGTACCCCCGTTCCATCACCAGTAACTGACTCGCTTTGCGGAAGGCCAGTTCATCGATCTCCGGCGACCGATAGTGACTCAAGGTGTAGTCCATATCGAAGCCGACTGCCTTCACATCCCGGAAGTGGATGTTGCGGAGAGCGAAGATTTTGCGGGCGTGGGGAAGGTGTGCCTCATCCTCCAGGCCCCGGAACCGGGGGACAGGAAGGAGCGCAGGGACGACATTCTTGGTAGGCATCGCATTCCTTGGAAAAGCTGTTTCAAGACCAGCATACGCCTAAGGAAAGTCGGGGCGGTTCAGGCTGGTTCCTCTGAGCCGATCCCGTGAGTGATGCTCTGGTGTCCGAAAATGCCCCAGGCCAACCCCCGAAATCGCTCACTGTGGCCCCAGTCTTTGTCTCCATCTTTCCATAGCTTGTAGTGGATGAGTTCGTGTTCCAGGATCCGCCGCGTCACGGCCTCGGGATCGTGGCAGAGGCAGCCACATACTTGCACGGGCCAGGCGCGGTCCCGACGGCGTAGGAGCGGAATGGAGAGGCGGATCTCGGGGTGCCATTTCCCGCGTGCATCCTTTTCGATCACAAAGAGCCCCGCACAGCGCAGCATTCGCGGCGACCAGATGGCGAGAGGTGCCGCGAGATCCCACCCCGCCTCACGGAGGATCGCCTGGGCGCGGTGGCGGAGGGTGAAGGTCATGCCCTCGGGGCTTGGGCGCGGAGGCTCGCCAGCACTTGCTCTGCCGCCTGCCTAGTGGGGCCATCGAGATGGGCGTACTGGAAATGGACCCGGTGCGCGGGGCCGGAGTCACCCACTTCGATCACCCCTTCGGAAGTGCCCGGAAGTTGGGCTTCCGGAGGGTCGATGCGTCGGGCGCGGGCTCCACCGATGTGTGTGTCGTAGGCCTGGTTGGCGTAGGGTTTCACCAGAGCCATGGCGGGGAATCGGGGCATCGGACTCAGGCGGAGCACCAGCACACAGCGTTGAGTTCCTCCGGCCTCTTCCCGGCTGAAGAAGATGTCCATGGCATCTCCAACGGCGGGTCGGGAGGCGACCTTCCAATCCGGGGGGCCATCAAAGGCCAAGGAACCCTGGACCCAGTGACGCCAGCCCGCCGGTGTAGGGGCGGGCGCTCGGTCGCCTGGGGCAGTTCCACAGGCCAACGCGAGGGGCACGAGAAGGGCTCCCATAAACGCGCAGATGGAGAACGAAGGGTTTGCCATGGACGGCCTATTCGAATTCTGGCCCAGGGATTCGGGTGGTTTCCACCTTCACGATTTCGCCATCCAGCACCATGGTGCTGGTGGAGCTGGGCTGGCTGGTGGAGAGGGTTCGCAGGGCCGCGATGGGGGCCTGCAATTCGGCAGGTACACTTTCGAAAAACATCACCCCGGCGCGGTACTGCTGGGGTGATTCAGTCTGGATGCGGAGTTCGCGAAGTTGCTTGGCATCCACAGTGTTGGGGGCGTCCGTCATAAGGCAGCGGGCCTGGGCGGTCTTGGGGAAGGCGATGACCTCGCGGATGTTGTCCACTCCTGCCAGCAGCATCACCAGGCGATCGAGACCCAGGGCGAGGCCCCCGTGGGGCGGGGCGCCGTAGCTGAGGGCATCCAGCAGGAAGCCGAACTTCTCCCGGGCTTCCGCCTCGCCGATGCCGATAGCCCGGAACATTCGACTCTGGGTTTCCGCATCGTGGATGCGGATGGAGCCGCCGCCCACTTCGTAGCCGTTGAGTACCAGATCGTAGGCCACAGCCCGGCAGGCGCCGGGGTTGGTGCCCAGCAGCTCGAGATCATCGGGATGGGGGCTGGTGAAGGGATGGTGGCAGGCCACGAAGCGCTGGTTTTCCTCACTCCACTCGAAGAGGGGGAAGTCCAGCGCGACTCATCCAGCTGGCCCAGGGCTTTGCCCAGGCGCAGCCGCACTTCGCCCAGTACCTTGGACGTCTGGGCGTCCGTACCCACGGCGAACACGGCGAGGCCCTCGGCTTGGGCACCCAGCGTGGTCTTCAGGGCGGTCTCCGCCTCGGCATCGACGAATTTCTTGAAGCTGGAGGCAAAACCCTCCTTACCCCACTTGGCGTAGGGCAGGCCGCCCGCGCCCAGGTGCTTGGCCACGTCCTGGAGTTCGTCCAGCTGCTTGCGGCTGTATCCGCCCGCCTGCTCGCCGGGGAAGAAGAGGGCGCGGACCCGGCGCTGCCCATGGCTGTCGGCGGCGGCCCGGAAGAGATTGAAGTCGCTCTGGGCGAAGAGGGCCGTGACATCCTGGATCTTGGTCGCGCAGCGGAGGTCGGGCTTGTCCGAACCGTACCACTCCATGGCGTCCTTGTAGGCCAAGCGCGGGAAGGGCGCTACGGAGGTCTGGCCTGCCAGGGGCGCCAGCTCCACCATCAGGCCCTCGATCATGGTCTGGACATCCTGCTGACGGACGAAACTCATCTCCACGTCGATCTGGGTGAACTCTGGCTGACGGTCGGCACGCAGATCCTCGTCCCGGAAGCACCGGCAGATCTGGATGTAGCGTTCGAAGCCGGACACCTGAAGGAGCTGCTTATAGAGCTGGGGGCTCTGGGGCAGTGCGAAGAATTCCCCGGAATGCACTCGACTGGGCACCAGGTAGTCCCGGGCGCCTTCGGGTGTGGAACGGCCCAGGATGGGAGTTTCGAAGTCGATGAAGTCGTGCTTGCGAAAGTAGTTCCGGGTGATGTTGGCCACTTCGGAGCGGAGGATCATGTTGCGCTGGAGCTTGTCCCTGCGCAGGTCCAGGAAGCGGTATTTCAGCCGCAGATCCTCGTTGGCTTCCTGGCCCGCATCTTCCACCGGCAGGGGTGGCGTCTGGGCGGTGTTGAAGATCCGCAGATCCGTGAGGCGAATCTCGATATCCCCCGTGGCCATGTTGGGGTTCTTGGCTTCGCGCTCGGCCACCAGGCCCTCGGCCCCCAGCACGAACTCGCCACGCACGGCCTTGAGCTTGGTCAGGAGTTCCTGCGAAGCCGTTTCCTCGTTGGCCACCAACTGGACCACGCCCCAGCGATCCCGCAGGTCGATGAAGATCAGGGAGCCAAGGTTGCGGGCCTTGCGGCACCAGCCCAGGAGACGCACCGTCTGGCCCGCGTGGGCCAGGCGAAGTTCGCCGTTGCGGTGAGTACGTTGGAAGTCGCCGAGTCGATCGAGTTTCATAGCCTTCCAGGATCGCAGCCCTGGGAGGGGGGCTCAACCGTGAATGATCAGACGTGGTGGCCGGGCTCTGCCCGGATACCACGTGGGGAGCACGAGGGGGACGCAGAGGGCGCGAAGCGACCGGGCGGTCCCCCTCGTCCCTGTCAGTCGGGCTCCAGGTCACGGCTCCGGGAGCCGCCCTTGCGCTTGGGGAATTCGGCATTCATCCCTGCGATGTTGTGCAGTAACTGACCGAGGGTCCTGCGGAAGGTACTCTTGTCCTCGTCGCTCAGGCCATGCTCCATTCGCTCCCGGAAGGTCTCGGAGGCCATGAAGAGCGTCTCTACGAAGGCGGCACCTTCCTCGCAGATGCCTATCTGGATGCGGCGGCCGTGATTGGGATCCTGGTTGACGGCCAGGAGGTGCCGTTCCTCCAGGCTGTGCACGAGCCGGGAGGCGGTGGGGTGGTCAAGCCACATCCGGTTGGCCAGTTCGGTGAGCGAAAGGGGGCCTGTCTCCCGGATGAGCAGGATCATCCAGGCCTGGTGGGGTGTGAGGTCCAGGGGGTCGAGCAGGGGAGCCACGGCGTGCTTGATAGAGCGGCGGGCCGCCGCTACCAGCATGCTCAGGCTGGAATGCTCAAAACCGGGAAGGGCAGGCGCGGCTTTCATGGTTTTCATCCTACTACCTTGCGTGCATCGTGTTGCGTGGCAAGTTCAAAAAAATCACCCTCGCAGGCGAGAGGGCACTTCGTCCAGAGGCCACTCTTCCTGGGTGCCCGTCTGGAGGTCCTTGGCGGCTACGATGCCCTTTTCCAGTTCTCCGTCCCCCAGCAGCAGCGCGTAGCGTGTGCCCTGCCGATTGGCTGAGGTAAGAGCCTTCTTCAGGTTCACCCCTCGGGTTTCGAGCTGTAGGGTCAATCCCATCCCCCACCAATCTTGGGCCAGGGTCAGGGCCCTGAGGGCGGCGGCATCACCCAGGGGGATGAGCAGGGCGGGGGCGTTCTGGGGCGCGTCGCCGTGGAGCTGCTGCATGAGCATGGCCAGGCGATCCAGGCCGATGGCCCAGCCGAAGGCCGGCGATTCGGGGCCGCCCAGGTGCTTGACGAGACCGTCGTAGCGACCCCCGCCCAGTAGCGCCGACTGGGCGCCCAGGTCGCTGGAGAGCACCTCGAAGGCGGTGCGGGTGTAGTAGTCCAGGCCGCGCACCAGGCGGGGATTCTCTTCAAAGGGAACATTCAGGGCCGTGAGCAGTTCCTTTAGGCGGGCATGGTGTTTCTGGGAGGCCTCGTCCAGGAACTCCGTGATCAGCGGGTGTCCTTCGAGGGCGACCTGGCAGCCGGGCACCTTGCAGTCCAGCACCCGCAGCGGGTTGGTCTCGATGCGGCGGTGGCAGTCCTCACAGAATTGCGCTTCCCGGGCCTGGAAGAAGGCACGGATTGCTTCGTGGAAGGCCGGGCGGCACTCGGGGGTGCCCACCGAGTTGATGGAGAGGCTCAGGTGCTTGAGGCCCAGCTCTCGCAGGAACGCAAACAGCATCATCAGGCTCTCGGCCTCGCTCTCCGGGCTGGCCACGCCGAAGCTCTCGGCGCCGATCTGCCAGAACTGCCGGTAGCGGCCCGCCTGCATGCGTTCGTAGCGGAACATAGGGCCGATGTAGTAGAGCAGCTTGGGGTCGTTGTTGATCAGCAGCTTGTGCTGGATCATGGCCCGCACCACGCCTGCCGTGTTCTCGGGGCGCATGACCACATGTCGGCCGCCCTTGTCGACGAACTCGTACATTTCCTTGTTCACGATGTCAGAGCTCTCGCCCACGCTCCGCTTGAAGACCTCCAGCTCTTCCAGGATGGGGGTGCGGATCTCCTCGTAGCCGTGGCTCGCAAAGACCCGCCTCGCGGTATCCTCGATCTTCTGGAACCACTTCATCTCGTTGCCGAACAGGTCTCTCGTGCCCTTGACTGCTTGCGCCATTTCGAAACTCCCGAGGGCGGCCATGGCCCTCCTCATCAGCCTACTGGCTTGGAGCCAAAGCCCAAACCCCGATGCGTCGAAACCCGTGGCTCCCCGCCTTCGCATCGCGGTGGACCCGGGGCATGGCGGGGAGGATGGGGGCGCCAAGGGACCCAAGGGTCTGCGGGAGAAAGACGCAGTGCTGGCCCTGGCCAAGGATCTCAAGACGGCCCTGGAAGAGGCGGGCTTTGAGGCATTATTGACCCGTGACGACGATACCTTTGTCCCCCTGTGGGACCGGGCACGAATGGCCAACGAGGCCGGGGCAGATCTCTTCCTCAGCCTGCACCTGAACGCGGCCAGGGCCAGGGCGGCCAGGGGGTCCGAGGTCTTTTTTCTCAGTCTGGATCAGGGCGATAGCGATGCTGCCGAGGTGGTGGCCCTGGAAAATGCGGGCTCCGAGGCCCGTCCTACCGAGGACACCGTGCTCTCCAGCATCCTCCAGGACATGGCCCAGAAAGCCTATCTTCAGGAATCCGAACGGCTGGCTGTACACATCCAGACCGAGCTCAATCACTTGGGGGGTATCAAGGAACGGGGCGTGAAGCAGGCCCCCTTCGTGGTGCTGCGGGGTGCGGCCATGCCTGCCGCCCTGGTGGAGGCTGCTTTTATCTCGAATCCACGGGAAGAAGCGAGGCTCAGAGATGAGGCCTTCCGACGAAAGGTGGCTCAGGCGGTGGCCATGGGAGTGCGCAGGTATTTCGCTTCGGTGGTGAGCACGCCCCGGCGCAAGGCTGCCGACCAGGATTTTTCTTCCCGGGAATCCGGGCCGATACAAAACAGGCCTCGCTAGACTGGATCCCAAATGGACTCCCCCCGCGTACTCATCGTCGATGACGAACCCGATTTTCGAACCTTGCTCGTGGAGGCCCTGGGCTCCATGGGGTACGAGGCCGAGGGGGCGGAAAGCGCCGAGGCGGCCCTGGAACTCGTAAGAGAGCGGCACTTCGCGGTCATCTTTACCGACCTCAACATGCCCGGCGGACAGTCGGGTCTGGAGCTGCTGAAGGCCATCCAGGATTTCGATGCCAAGGCCTTCACCATTCTCATGACGGGTTACGCCACCACCGAGGCGGCCGTTCAGGCTCTCAAGCGCGGTGCCTACGATTTCATCCAGAAGCCCTTCAAGCTCGCTGAGCTGGAAGCCAGCCTGATCCGGGCCCTGGGCCACTACCGCACCCTGCGGGAAAATGAGGCCTACCAGACCCGCCTCGAAGAGATGGTGATGGAGCGCACCCAGGAAATTCTTGGCCTCAAGGAGGACATCGAAAAGCTCTTCGAGGGCTTCGTCCAGGCCTCCGTGACCGCCATTGAAGCGCGCGATCCCAGCACCTCTGGCCATTCCAGCCGCGTGGCGGATCTCACGGTAGGGTTGGCCGAGGTGGTGAACCGTACGCCTAATGGCGCCTATGGGGCGATGCATTTCAGCGAGCAGCAGATCAAGGAGATTAGGTACGCTAGCCTCTTGCACGATTTTGGCAAGGTTGGGGTGCGGGAGCAGGTGCTGGTCAAGGCCAAGAAACTTCAGCCAGAGCGGCTCGAACGGATCTTTCAGCGCCTCTATCAGCGGGATTTTGAGATCACGCTGTCCCTCTTGGAGCGGGCGTGGCGGGAGGGTGAGCCCTACGATGCGGGGCGATTCCAGAGCCTGCTGGAGGCCCGACGCTCTGAGAGTGGGCGGCTGGTGGAGTTGATCGCCCGGTGCAACGAACCACAGGTGTTACCTCGGGAGGTGGCGGACCAAATGGACGAGCTGGAAGTCCTGGAATTCGCCCATTTCGAAGGCTCCGCCCAGCCGATCCTTGAACCTTCGGATGTGAAGGCGCTGCGAATTCCCAAGGGCAGTCTCTCGGCTGAAGAGCGGGATGAAATCAACAGTCATGTTACCCACACCTTTCGCTTTCTCAGCCAGATTCCGTGGACTGGGGGGTTGGCGGATCTGCCGGAAATCGCCTACGCCCATCACGAGCGCCTGAATGGCATGGGCTATCCCCGGGGGCTCAAATCCGCCCAGATCCCAACCCAGAGCAAGCTCATGGCCGTGGCGGATGTATACGATGCCCTGGTGGCTGCGGATCGCCCCTACAAGGTGGCCGTAACGGTGCCTCGAAGCCTTGAGATCCTGGAGGATGAGACCCGGGCGGGTTTGCTGGATCCTGAGGTGTTCCGCCTTTTCGTGGAGGCGAAGGTCTACGAGCTCACCCTCCATCGGATCCGAGGCTGAACATGGTTCCCGAACCCATCCTCCTGGTCGATGACGAAACCGAGTTGCGGAGTTCCATTCGCGAGGCCCTAGAGGGGGATGGCTATACGGTGGATGACGCCGACAGCGCCAATGCCGCCCTGGCCAGGATCAGCCGCAAGCACTACCCCGTGATCGTCACCGATCTCAACATGCCTGGCGGGCCCTCGGGGCTCGACCTCATTGCCGCCGTGAAGGCTCGGGATCCCAAGGCCCTCTGCATCGTCATCACGGGGTACGCCACCCTGGGGGCCTCGATCGAAGCCATCAAGCGGGGGGCCTACGATTTTCTCCAGAAGCCGTTCAAGCTGGAGGAGCTGGAAGCAGTGCTGGATCGGGCCCTGGAGCATGCGCGCCTGCAGCGCCAGGTGGATGCCTACCAGCGGGATCTGGAAGCCCGTGTGGTCGCTCGGGTCGGGGAGTTGAAGGCCTTTCACGGGGAGGTGTTGCGGCTCAACGCCCTGCTTCGGGATGCGCTCGCCGAGGTGGAGGAGGGTCCCATGCTGCGGCCCTTCCTGGGGTATCTTCAGGCCCGGTTTGGTCCCGATGGGATTGTGATGCTGCTGCCGGGTCAGGGAGAGATGTGGACCATTCTGGAGCGCAGGGGAAGCGGCCCCTGGGCGGCCTTCGGTAGCCTTCCTGCCCCCGAGGACTTCACGGAGATCCGCGAGTGGGGGTGGGAGGGCGGCTATCCCGATGGCTATTTGGTGCCGCTCCGCCAGGGCGACCGCACCCTCGGAGGGCTCTTTCTGGGCTTCTCCACGCGGTCCTCCTTTCAGCCGGAAGACCCGGCCTTCGAGCTCTGGCGCAGTCAGGTTGTTGCGGCGCTGCAGGCCTTGGCCCGAGCGCGGATCATGGCCAAGGCGAGTGGCTCCCCTCAGCCGAATTGAACCTGTTTCTGAGGCAATGATGATGCGACCCGACGCCTTCGATATTCTCTGGACCGGTTTTCGAGGAATGGATGCGGAGGAGGTGCAGGGCCCCGAAGCGGGCGCGGTGATCCTGTTCGCCCGCAATCTGGACCCGGATCCAGCGACGGGTCCCGACCGCTGCCATCGCTTGATCCAGGGGCTCCAGACCCGCTGGGGCACGGAGGTTCCGTTGGCCGTGGCCCTGGACCAGGAGGGCGGGGCAGTCTCTCGGCTCAAGGGATGGGTCGGCGCCACTCCGGGCTTCCGTCAGATCTGGGCCCAGGGCGGCGGTGCGGCCTGCGCCCGGTGGGGAGAGCTGTGGGGGCGGGGCCTGCGTCTCCTGGGCTTCAGCGTGGACTTTGCCCCGGTGGCGGATCTCTGGGATGGCTTCGAGGGCACGGGGCTGGGGGATCGCTGCGCCAGTGAGGATGCCTGGGCCGTATCCGAGGCTGCAGGCTCCTTCCTGAACGGTCTCGAATCTACGGGTGTGCGGGGCTGCTTGAAGCATTTCCCGGGGCTCGGTGGTACTCGGGTGGACAGCCACCAGGCCCTGCCCGAATTGCGGGACATGGCGCAGATCGCTCGGAATCTTCAGCCCTTCCGGGCCTTGGCCCACCGGGAGCGGCTGGTGATGGTGGCCCACCTTAAGACTCCCGGCACCTGCGGCCTGCCGGCGAGTCTCCACCGAGGGTCTGTGGAGGGTAATCCCTGGGGCATCCTGGGGCGCTGGATTCCCGATGATCTGGAAATGGGCGGGTGCCGGGAGTGGGGTTGGGCCGAACGGGTTCGCCTCTGTCTCGAAGCCGGTCATCAGTCCCTGCTGGTGTGTCAGACCGATGAAGGCATTGAGGCCTGCGCCGAGGCCTTGGCAGGATTACCCGAGACCCTTTGGAACCCTGCCCGGGAACGGTTCCTCTCGCTGCGGAGAAACCTGCTGCCTTCCCAAGGAGGGGCCTTCGATCAGGGTGCCTGGAAGGTTTGGCTCGAAGAAATCCAGCGAGAGGTTGCGGCATCCCAGGAGTAGACCAGGCTTCCGCTATTCTGGAACCCACGAGGAGTATCCATGTCCGAACACGCCTACTATCCACCCATCGTCATCGAGGAGACGCCTCGCGGTGAGCGCAGCTACGACATCTATTCCCGCCTGCTCAAGGACAACATCATCTTTCTGGGCACGGCCATCGACGACAACGTGG